>ENA-OQKN01000019-OQKN01000019.1-human-gut-metagenome-genome-assembly--contig:-NODE-19-length-232892-cov-18.456486_pt1 | contig 232892 bp, 174 predicted proteins | sample MGYA00242776_ERZ504794 | MGnify/ENA primary metagenome ERZ504794 (study PRJEB26092, sample SAMD00036434) | human gut metagenome | host: Homo sapiens | study: EMG produced TPA metagenomics assembly... | reverse complement strand
TGGAGATATAAAAATAGAGGAAAATAGTGAGGATGGATTATGGAAGATAGATTATATATATGTATCTGATAAATTTTATAATAGTAGGCAAATAAATAATACAAATGTAAGTAGTTATGGTGAAAACGCAGACTTATCAATAGCGGATTTTGAAGTGACGGGTACAGTAGCAGATATAACAGCACCAATAGTGGATGTGTCAACATTAAAAGTAAGTCAGAAGACAGCAACAGCAGGGGATACATTAAAAGTAAGTGTCAAGGTAACAGATGAAACTGAAATAAATAGTGTACGAATAAGTTATAGACGACCAAAAACAAATAATAATACATTGGTATTATTAGATTATAATGCAACTACAGGATATTATGATGGAGATATAAAAATAGAGGAAAATAGTGAGGATGGATTATGGAAGATAGATTATATATATGTATCTGATAAATTTTATAATAGTAGGCAAATAAATAATACAAATGTAAGTAGTTATGGTGAAAACACGGATTTATCAATAGCAGATTTTGAAGTAATTGAAGATAATAGATATAATACAATTTCACCATTAGAAAATGTAACAGTATATACAAGCAATACAACAGTAAGTAATAAAACAATAAATGGAGATGTTTATATAGGACCAGAAGCAGTTGTTACATTGTCCAATGTAACAGTAACAGGGAATATATATGTACTTGGTGGTTTAAGAGCATCAAGTATTAATGCGGTTTCATTATATGCAAGATATATGTCATTTTCATATATAACTTCATATAGACATGGAGAGGTTAGTATATCAGGTTCTAATAGTTTTACAGGCACAACATCATTTGCATCTAATTATTGTCCAGAAGTTCCGTTTCGTATAGATGAGGCTATTAATAAGGATGGTAAACTTTATATAAAGGGTGCTACAGCACAGATAGCTGATATGTATATTTTGGGAACAAAGATTAATATTAATAATAACGGAAGATTTGTACTTGAAGGAATAGATGTTCAAGATGCCGAATATATAACAATTCAATGGGTTATGTATGATGGAAGTAAACAGGAAAGAAAAGTTGTCTTAAGCGATGAAAATGGTAATATACCATTGATAGATATTAACATAAGTGAAAGTGAGATGACAATTAAAGAAGGAGAGAGTGTTGCTTTAACAGCTACATGTTATCCTAATAATACAACATTTTCTAAGAAGATTACTTGGAGTAGTAGTGATACTAACGTGGCAACAGTAGATGCTAACGGAACAGTAACAGCAAAGAGTGCCGGAACAGCAGTAATCACAGCAACAAGTGAGAATGGAAAGAGTGCAAGCTGTACAATAACAGTTAATGAGAAACTGATACCAATAACAGAAGTACGCCTTAATAAGAGCGCAGAAACGCTCACAGAAGGAGATACAACAACACTTACAGCAACAGTACTTCCAGACAATACAACATACAGTAAAGATGTAAGCTGGAGCAGCAGTAACAGCGCAGTAGCAACAGTAGATGCTAACGGAACAGTAACAGCAAAGAGTGCTGGAACAGCCGTAATTACAGCTATAACAGAGAATGGAAAGACAGCAAGCTGTACAGTGACAGTCAACAAGAAGGATACATATACGGGCTTAAGGGATGTTGATGGTCAGTTAAAATATTTTAACAATGGAAACATAGATACAACATACACAGGATTTGCAGATTACGAAGGCAACAGATATTATGTAAGTAATGGCGTTGTTGATACAACATATACAAGCCTTATATTAGACAATGGTAACTGGGTATATGTTGAGAATGGCAATGTAAATAACGACTATACAGGTCTTGTGAATTACGAAGGTTTATGGTTCTATGTATCAGATGGAACAATAGACTGGGGCTATACAGGACTTGCAGATTATAACGGCATCTGGTTCTATGTATCAGGTGGTATGGTAGATTGGAATTATGCTGGACTTACATACTATAATGATGTCTGGTTCTACATATCAGGAGGTATGATAGACTGGGATTATACAGGACTTGTATATTATAATGACATCTGGTTCTATGTATCCGGAGGAATATTAGACTGGGATTATATAGGTCTTACAAGTTATAATGGTATCTGGTTTATGATATCAGGAGGAATGATTAACTGGGATTATGCCGGACTTATATATTATAATGATATGTGGTTCTACGTGTCAGGAGGAACAATCAACTGGGATTACGCAGGACTTATATATTACAATGATGCATGGTTCTATGTATCAGGAGGAACAATCAACTGGACAACAGCGATAGTTGATTACAATGGTGCTAAGTTCTATGTACAGAATGGTATGGTAGACTGGGATTATACGGGTACTGTTGATTATAATGGCACTACATATAATGTAATTAATGGTATGGCATAGGAAATATAAATGAAAAAATAATATATAATATTATAAATATATAATTATAATATTATATATACCAACAGTGATTGTATATGCAATCACTAAATAACAAAAAATAATTATATGCCTATAGCTATATACAACTAATATTTAATAAAGCAGGGAAAAGATTTCGTTTATATGAAATTTATTTTTCCTGCTTTTGTTTTATGCTTATTCTTGACGATATATGTAAAACAAAGTAAAATATTATATGTATTGTTTAGTTTTATCTGTGTAATCTTTGAAATATATGGATTATTATACAATTATGTGGTTTAAAGAATACATATAATGCTATTTATCAGATAATATCAGCAATACTTGATTTAATATTATTATTTTAATGTGATAGTTACATTTCTATCAGAATGGGAGGAAGTTAAACATGGCTTTAGTAGGAATAGTTATGGGTAGCGATTCTGATATGCCTGTTATGGCTAAGGCAGCAGACATATTAGACAAGTTAGGTGTATCTTATGAGATGACGATTATCTCAGCACACAGGGAACCAGATGTTTTCTTTGAGTATGCCAAGACAGCAGAGGAAAAAGGGTTCAAGGTAATAATAGCAGGTGCAGGAATGGCAGCTCATTTGCCGGGAATGTGTGCAGCTATATTCCCTATGCCAGTCATAGGAATTCCTATGCATACAACTTCTCTTGGTGGTAGAGATTCGTTATATTCAATAGTACAGATGCCAACAGGTATCCCAGTTGCAACAGTTGCTATTAATGGCGGTGCCAATGCAGGTATACTTGCAGCTAAAATTCTTGCAACATCAGATGCAGACCTTCTTGAAAGAATTAAGAATTACACTAAAGAATTAAAGGAAAGCGTACAGGCTAAGGACGCAAGACTTCAGGAAGTTGGTTATAAGAATTATTAATAACATATTGTTATTTTAGAGATTGATATGTTACAGGAGTTAACAAGTAATATACTATAAATATCTATAATTAACCATAGAAGTATTACAATAATATAAATTTATATAACTTATTATAATAATAAAATCTGTAAGGGATAGTTGCAATATATCATAATACCCTCACAGATACACAAGAACGGAGGACAATAATGGATTACAAGAACGCTGGTGTTGATATTGAAGCAGGTTACAAGTCAGTTGAGTTAATGAAGGATGCGGTTAAGTCTACATTCAGACCAGAAGTATTAGGAGGAATTGGTGGTTTCTCAGGTGCATTTTCACTTGAAAAGATTAAGCAGATGGAAGACCCTGTACTCCTTTCAGGAACAGACGGATGTGGAACTAAGGTTAAGTTAGCATTTATTATGGATAAGCATGATACTATCGGTATCGATGCAGTTGCTATGTGCGTTAATGATGTTGTATGTGCAGGTGGAGAGCCTCTTTTCTTCCTTGACTACATCGCATGTGGAAAGAATTATCCAGAAAAGATAGCTACAATCGTTGGTGGTGTTGCAGAAGGCTGCCGTCAGTCAGAATGTGCGCTTATCGGTGGTGAAACAGCAGAACATCCGGGTCTTATGCCAGTTGATGAGTATGATGTTGCAGGATTTGCTGTAGGTGTTGTAGACAGAAAAGACCTTATAACAGGTGAAAATATAAAGCCGGGCGATACACTTATCGGTATAGCATCAAGCGGTGTTCATTCTAATGGTTTCTCACTTGTAAGAAGTGTATTTACAATCACAGAAGAGTCGCTTAATACATATTATGAGTCACTTGGAAAGACACTCGGAGAGGCTTTACTTGCTCCAACTAAGATATATGTTAAGACTATGAAGTCTATAAAGAACGCAGGTGTACGCGTTAAGGGATGCAGCCATATCACAGGTGGCGGTTTCTATGAAAATATTCCAAGAATGCTCCCAGATGGTGTAAGAGCTGTTGTTAAGAAGGACAGCTACGAAGTACCACCTATCTTTAAGATGTTACAGACAGATGGTGAGATTGAAGAGCATATGATGTATAACACATTTAATATGGGTATCGGTCTTGTACTTGCAGTAGCTCCAGAGGATGTTGATACAACTATGGAGGCAATTAAGGCAGCAGGTGAAACACCTTATGTAATCGGTAGTGTTGAAGCAGGTGAGAAGGGAGTTACTTTATGCTAAGAGTAGCGGTTATGGTATCCGGAGGCGGTACTAACCTTCAGGCTATTATTGATGGTGTAAAGAATGGCACGATTACTAATACAGAAATAGTCGCTGTTATAAGTAACAATGCCGGTGCGTATGCACTTACAAGAGCTAAAGATAACGGAATAGCTGCTTACTGTGTATCACCTAAGGATTATGCGACAAGGGATGAGTTCAACAAGGCACTTTTAGATAAGGTCAATTCGCTCAATGTAGACCTTGTAGTGCTTGCGGGATTTCTTGTTAAAATTCCAGAGGAAATGGTTCATCAGTACAGCCATAGAATTATTAATATTCATCCATCACTTATACCTTCTTTCTGCGGAGTTGGCTTCTATGGACTTCATGTCCATGAGGCAGCTCTGGCAAAGGGTGTAAAGGTGACAGGCGCAACTGTCCACTATGTGGATGAAGGTATGGATACAGGAGAGATTATATTCCAGAAGGCTGTTGATGTTCTTGATGGTGATACACCGGAGGTTCTTCAGAGAAGAGTTATGGAACAGGCAGAATGGAAGTTACTCCCTGCAGCTATCAATAAGATTGCGAACGAGCATGCGAAGTAATACATTTCTTTAATAAATATATCAGGATGTAAGGGCAAGAAGCGTTATTGTACAAACAATTACTTGAATTCTGTCATTACATCATATTAAAAGCTTGTCAGTATTAGCATTGATAATACTGGCAATTAAGTATAACGAGTACGAAAACTGGAGGAATAACATAATGAAGGTTTTAGTTGTAGGAAGCGGTGGACGTGAACATGCAATATGCTGGAAGATAAGCCAGAGCCCTAAGGTTGATAAGATATACTGTGCGCCGGGTAACGCTGGTATAGCAGAGGTTGCAGAATGTGTAGATATAAAGGCAATGGAGTTTGATAAGCTCGTTGCATTTGCAAAGGATAATGCTATTGACTTAACAGTTGTTGGTATGGATGACCCACTTGTAGGCGGTATAGTAGATGTGTTTGAGGCAGAAGGCTTAAGAGTATTCGGCCCTAGGAAGAATGCAGCTATACTTGAAGGTTCAAAGGCATTTTCTAAGGACCTTATGAAAAAGTATAATATTCCAACAGCGGCATATGAAACATTTACATCGGCAGAAGATGCAAAGAAGTACCTTGAAACAGCAAAGTATCCTATTGTGCTTAAGGCAGACGGACTTGCACTTGGAAAGGGTGTTCTTATCTGTGCTGATAAGGAAACAGCACTTGCTGGCGTGGATGAGCTTATGCTTGATAAGAAGTTTGGTGCAGCAGGTAATACTATCGTTATAGAGGAATTTATGACAGGTCGTGAAGTATCTGTACTTTCTTTCGTAGATGGTAATACTATAAAGATTATGTCATCTGCACAGGACCACAAGAGAGCAAAGGATGGCGATAAGGGACTTAATACAGGTGGTATGGGTAACTTCTCACCTTCACCATTCTATACTAAAGAGGTTGATGAGTTCTGTAAGAAACATATATATCAGGCAACTGTAGATGCCATGAAGGCAGAAGGAAGACCTTTCAAGGGTGTTATATTCTTTGGCCTTATGCTTACACCAGATGGCCCAAAGGTGCTTGAATACAATGCAAGATTTGGTGACCCTGAGGCACAGGTTGTACTTCCAAGAATGGAAAACGACATTATAGATGTATTTGAAGCATGCATAGATGGAACACTTGATAAGGTGGACTTAAAGTTTGCTGATAATGCGTGTGTATGCGTTGTTCTTGCATCTGACGGATATCCTCTTGAGTACAAGAAGGGCTTTGAGATATCAGGTATGGAGAACTTCAAGAATAATGATGGATATTTCTTATTCCATGCCGGAACTAAGTTTAACGAAGAAGGCAAGGTCGTAACAAACGGCGGACGTGTTCTTGGAGTTACAGCACTTGGCTCTGACTTAAAAGAAGCGCGTGCCAATGCATACAAAGCTACAGAATGGATAAACTTTGCTAATAAGTATATGCGTCACGATATAGGCAGGTCTATAGACGAAGCATAAATAATGGAGGACAATAACGATATGAAGATTACATCGGTAAAAGGTACAAACGATTATCTTCCTAATGAAGTGGAGATAAGAGATTATCTTCAGAATGAAATATTAAAAGTATATGTGGCTAATGGTTTTGAACATATAACAACTCCTGTTATAGAGGATATTGAAAATCTTGACAAGAGTGATGGTGGAGAAAATCTTAATCTTATATTTAAGATTATGAAAAGAGGAGATAAGCTTGATAAGGCACTTGCAAGCGGCGTTACATCACAGAATGAAAATGTGCTTGCAGATATGGGCTTAAGATATGACCTTACACTTCCACTGAGCAGATATTTTGCTAATAATAAGGATAAGCTTACACTTCCTATGAAATGTATACAGATGGATAGGGTATACAGGGCAGAACGTCCACAGAAGGGCAGACTCCGTGAGTTTGTACAGTGTGATATAGATATTATCGGTTCTGACTCAAGAGATTCAGAAGTAGAGCTTATACTTATAACAACAAAGGCTCTTAAGGCTATTGGTATGAAGAACTTCAAGGTCAAGGTCAACGACAGAAGATTACTTCGTGCATTCCTTATGGATTGTGGATTTGAAGAGAGCCAGCTTGACAGTGTGTGCATAACATTTGATAAGATGGACAAGGTAGGACTTGAAGGCGTAAGAAAAGAGCTTGAAGATAAGGAATTCGACAAGGCTGCTGTTGATAAGTTTACAGATTTCTTATCAGGTGTTGATAACCCACAGGAGATTACACTTGAGTCAGTAAAGGATATTCTTGTTGACAAGGCTCCTGCTGAAAGTCTTGAGTATATTATGAATTCAGTTAATGCACTTTGTAATGGTGAGTTTGATGTTGTATTTGACCTTTCTTTAGTAAGAGGACAGGGTTACTACACAGGAACAGTATTTGAAGTTGAGAGTATTGACTTTAAGGGTGCTATAGCCGGCGGCGGAAGATATGACAATCTTATAGGCAAGTTCTTAGGACAGCAGGTAAGCGCAGTAGGCTTCTCTATAGGCTTCGAGCGTATATTCTCTATCCTTATGGAACATGGCATAGACCTTCCAAACAAGGGCAACAAGATAGCTGTTATGTATGATGAGGGCGACCTTTCCAATGCATATAGAATAGCTGAAAAGTATAGGGCAGAAGGTAAGATATGCTCATTATATGTAAAGCCAAAGAAGATGGGTAAGTTCTTATCAAAGCTTCAGGAAAGAGGCTATGCAGGCTTTATTAATGTAAGTAATGGTGATGAGATATCAGACTTTGAATAATTACGAATAGTTAAAGCAAAGTATAAGCGTATGTATTATTACACTAAAGTTATTAATACATACGCTTTTTTATTAATGGGCGGCAGCTTTATCAAGAGCACTCTGTATAGCGCCAAGCAGCAGGCTGGAGGTGTACTTGTTAGCAGAGTCATAGGTTATGTTGGCAGTTGAACCGCTTTCCATAACAGCCTTCTTAATGTCGCCAAATGAACTGGTAAGCATCGGGTACATCGTCTGGACTGACTCTGACAGGTTGACGAGCTCAATATTGTTGATATTATCGGAGTCGACAGTTACCTGAATGTCAACGGGCGTTCCGTTAAGCATAAGTGAGGATGTATACACGCCGGGAGAATATGTAGCAGTACTGGCTTTATTCTGCCTGCTGGTTGTACTTGCAGGGCTGTTGTCTGGTTCTTTCACAGAGAGTATATATATAGTTGCTATTATGATAAATGCAGCAATTATGCATATAGTTATTATCAGTTTCTTAAGTGGTATGACTAATATTCTGGTAGGTCCACTCATCAGATTAATCCTCCTGTGCCGGATACTATTTGTAAGAATATATGATGCGTGATTGAAGGTTAGAACGGTATTGCATATAAATATAAAGATATAATTATCTGAAAATGTAATATTGGTAACATATTTAGAAAAAATGTAAAAGATTGAATAATCTAATCGTAAATAAGGAGATTACACTATGTCGTTACAGTATATACTAGGAGGTTCGGGGGCTGGAAAGTCCACATATCTGTACAATTCCATAATAAAAGAAGCCATAGAAAATCCGTCACTGGATTATATTATTGTTGTTCCTGAACAGTATACTATGGCGACACAGAAGAGAGTTGTTGAGCTTCACCCAAGAAAAGGAATACTGAATATAGATGTTGTGAGCTTTGAAAGACTTGCATACAAGGTATTTGAAGAGGTCGGGGCAACAGATTATCCAGTTCTTGATGATACAGGAAAAAATCTTATAGTAAGAAGAGTATTAGAGCAGAATAAAAAGTCGCTAAGGTTTTTTGGAAGTAATATATCCAATACAGGCTTTGTATCAGAGATGAAGTCAATTATATCAGAAATGCTCCAGTATGATATAGGCGTGGATAAGCTTATGGATATTAATGAGAGTGTGGATAACAATAGTTTGTTAGGAATGAAGCTTGATGATATATCACTTATATACAGTGGGTTTAAGGAATTTATAAAAGACCACTATATAACATCAGAAGAGATATTAGACCTTATGTGCAGAAAAGTGACAGAGTCTGCTAAGATAAGAGGAAGTATTATAGCATTTGACGGCTTTACAGGCTTTACACCGGTGCAGTACAGGCTTATGTCAATACTTCTTGATATGTGCAGCGAGGTCAAAGTGGCGCTTACAATAGATGCAAATGAGCATGCCAATGTCAATGAGGGAATAGAGACCCTTTTCTATATGACTAAGGATACAGTTGCACACCTTAATAAAATATGTGATGAGCAGCATATTAATGCAGAAAGCATAGTAATAGAAAATGCTGATAAGAAAGTGCAGACAAGATTTGAGTCATCAAAGGAGCTTGCATTTCTTGAAAAAAATATATTCCGTACAGGTACAAGATATTACAGCGGCAGGGTTGATGACATAGTGATGTATGCAGGTATCACTCCAAAGGATGAGATACAGTATGTCACGGGTGAGATATTAAAGCTGACAAGACTTTCAGGTTACAGATACAATGAAATAGCGGTTGTTACAGGTGATATATCAGCATATGGAAAGCTTGCTGCCAACATATTTGCACAGAACGATATACCATACTTCCTTGACCAGAAGCTCCACGTTACAGACAACTGTCTTATTGAGATGATAACAGCGGCTCTTGATGTTGTTGAGAAGAATTATACCTATGATGCAATATTCAGATACTTAAGGACAGGACTTACGGGCATATCAGATGATGAGATAGATATTCTTGATAATTACTGCCTTGCAGTCGGTATAAGGGGCAGAAAACAGTGGAATACAGAGTGGACAAGAAAATTCCGAGGCAGTGCCATGGCTACTGACCTTACAATGTTAAATGACTTGAGAGTGAGAGTTATAGAGCCTTTATCAGAGCTTGATGATAAGCTTAAGAGTGCAGACGGTGATGTTAAGGCTATGACAACAGCAGTGTATGAGCTGTTAGTCAGACTACAGTGCGAGGAGCAGATGCTTGAGCTTGCAAGCAATAATAAGGATGAATACAGACAGATATACGCAAAGATAATAGAGCTTTTTGATAAGCTGGTACAGCTATTAGGCAGTGAAAAGGTAACTGTAAAAGAATATAACCGTATTATGTCATCTGGTTTTGATGAGATAAAAATAGGACTTATTCCACCTACAAAGGACTGTATAGTTATAGGTGATATTGAGAGAACACGACTTGATAACATAAGAGCTATGTTCTTTGTCGGGGTCAATGACGGGTATGTTCCTAAAAAAAGCGACAGCAGAAGCGTATTGTCAGAAACAGACAGGGAAAAGCTTAAGACAATGGATGTTTCTTTGTCAATGTCAGTGAGGGAGAAAGCATTTGTACAAAGATTCTATCTGTATCTTATTATGACAAAGACATCGCAGAAGCTATATATAACTTATGCACATAACAGCATGGATATGAAAGCAATATTGCCATCTTATATTATAAGAATGATTAAGAAAATGTTTCCGGGAATGGATGTGCTTTCATATGACAATGCTGCAAAAGAGCGCTCATATATACGAATTCCAAAGGCTGAGCTTGAGTGGAGTGACGAGAACCTTGCAAAGATACTTGCAGACGGTGTTGCGCTTGACCTGTATGGAAAAGAGCTTACAGGAAGTGTCACATCATTTGAGCAGTATGCAGCATGCCAGTATGCGTACTTCTGCCGCTATGGATTGAAGCTGGATGAGCGTGAGGAGTATAAGTTTGCAGTAAATGACTTTGGTACGATACTTCATGCGGTTATAGAGGATGTATCAAAGAACATAAAACAGAATAAGAAATCGTTCGTGCTTTTATCTGACGAAGAAAGAAGGAAAATGGTGTCAGAGAGTATACATGCCATTGCGGACAGCTATGGAAACACGATATTAAAGAGCACGAGCCGTAACGAATTCCTTATAAAGCGTATGGAGGACCTGGCGGATAAGACACTGTGGGCGATAGGAAAACAGCTTGCAGACGGACTGTTTATACCTGACACATTTGAGAAAGGCTTCTTAACTAAGATAGAGGACTTACCTCACGATGTCACATTTTTTATGCAGGGAAAGATAGACCGAATAGATATATGTGAAGATGATGAAAATGTATATGTAAAGGTTGTCGATTATAAGACGGGACACTCGGACTTTGACCTGCTAAAGACATACTATGGACTTAAGATACAGTTATTTACCTATATGAGAGAGGCTATAAGCTTTGAAAAAAAGAGACATAAGGGTAAGAATATAGTTCCGGCAGGACTGCTTTACTATAATATAGACAATCCGATAGTTGAAACAAGGCAGGACGATGATGATAAGATTGAGGAGCTTATAAGAAAAGAGCTGCGTATGAAGGGGGTAGTTAATTCTAACAGAAATATTATAAGCAAGCTTGATTCAACAGAGGGAACTTCTCTTAATATTCCGGTTACAGTGAGCAAGTCGGGAAGTATAGATGCATCTAAGAGCAAAGTGCTTACAACAGAGGAGCTTATGGAGCTTGGTGAGTACGTTGACAGGGAAAATGTCGTCAAAGCAACCAAAATACTGGACGGAAGTATCAATATCAACCCATATGAGCGAGGTCAGGACAGCAGTTGTAATTACTGTCCATATAACAGTGTATGTGGTTTTAGTGAGGATATGCCGGGAGTTAAGTTCAGAAGGCTTAACAGCTTAAGCGTAGAGGACATATGGTGCAGGATTAAAGAGGAAATTGAGTCATAAAAAGGAGTGTTATATATGGCAAAGTCATGGACATCGCAGCAGCTTGATGCTATGAACACAAAAGACAGGGATATTCTTGTATCGGCTGCTGCTGGTTCTGGTAAAACAGCAGTGCTTGTAGAAAGAATAGTAAATAAGATAACTAAGGAAAACGGAACAGATATAGACAGACTTGTTGTTGTTACATTTACAAAGGCAGCGGCAGCAGAGATGAAGGCAAGAGTAAGAAACAGGCTGGATGATATGCTCGATGAGGATGAGAAAAACAGCAACCTTATCAAGCAGATAGCACTTATAAATAATGCACAGATAACAACTATAGACAGCTTTTGTCTGTGGATATTAAAAAATCATTTCTCAGAGATTAATCTTGACCCGGGTTTCCGCGTTGCTGACAAGGGCGAGATAACACTTCTTGAAAATGATGTCATGCAGGATATGCTTGAGGATTATTATAAGGAAAGTGATGAGCAGTTCTTAGCACTCATAGATGCATATGGAACTGGCAGAAGTGATGCCAATATCGAAGAGATAATTAAGAAGATATATGTGCTTGCAAGAAGTAATCCATGGCCTGATGAATGGTATGAGCAGGTTATTGACACATACACAGGTATGGATAACAGCAATAATAAGGTACTTGTCAATCTGTATGAAAGTATACAGTGTTCTGCGCGTGACTATAAGAGAAAATATGAGTATATGATTGAGCTTTGTGGAAGGGTTGACGGACCGATATCCTATCTTGATGCAATCAATTCGGATTATATGAATATATGCAGGATTATAGATGCGGCAGACTTTGATGAGCTTTCAGAAAGAGTTATTAAGACAGAATTCACACGTTTAAGTACCAAAAGGATGCCGGATGCAAGGGATGACTTAAAAGAATATGTCAAAGTCCAGCGTGACAAGTATAAAAAATACATAGCAGGACTGCTTAAGACAGTATTTACGGCGGATATTGACAGTCTTATGGAGGATGTACATTCCAATGCACCAGCCATAAGTATGATGGTAAAGCTGTCAAAGGACTTTGCTGACAGGATGGAAGAAGAAAAACGTGACAGGGGAATAGTCGAGTTCAGTGATATTGAGCATTATGCGCTTGATATTCTTGTCACAAAGCAGGATGGAAGTAAAGAATATACAAATGTTGCAGATGAACTTGCAGAATATTTCAATGAAATACTCATTGATGAGTATCAGGACTCCAACCAGTTACAGGAGGAGATACTTACGGCGGTATCAAAGCACAGATTAAGTGATGTTCCCGATAATATGTATATGGTTGGCGATGTAAAGCAGAGTATATATAAGTTCAGACTTGCGTGTCCTGAGCTTTTTATGAATAAGTATTATAGTTATTCCGGCTATGATGAACAGAAGGAAACAGGGGTAATAAGTGACTGTAAGATAGAGCTTCAGAAGAACTTCAGAAGCAGGAAAAATGTACTTGATACAACTAATGATGTGTTCTACAGGGTTATGAACAGGAACTACTGCGGCATAGAGTATGACAGCAATCAGCAGCTAAACTGCGGTTTTGAATATCCAGAGTGTACTGATAAAAGAAACTTTGGGTGGGAGGACGAGAAAAGCACAGAAACAGTGCTTATAGATACGTCAGAAGATGATGAAAACAGCAGTATTGAAGCAGAAGCTATGTATATGGCAGAAAGAATAAAAAAATTCATGTCAAAGGATGAGCCTTATTATGTTTTCGATACAGACTTATCCGACTATAGGAGAATACAGTACAAGGACATAGTAATTCTTACAAGAACACTTTCCGGCTGGGCGGATACAATAGTAAATATACTTCTAGACAGGGATATTCCAGCTATGGCAGATACGGCACAGCAGTACTTCAAGTTAAGGGAGATAAAGGTTCTTATAAGCCTTCTTACATGTATAGATAATCCTCTGCAGGACATTCCTATGGCGGCAGTGCTGTTATCATACTTTGGCGGTTTCACAGAGGATGAGCTGGCTGACTTGAGAGTGTATGGAAAGAAGAGTGCAGGTGCTGACAGATTATTTGTAAAGCAGATGCAGAGCCTTATAAAGGATACTGAAATAAAAGATACTGATAAAAAAGAAAATGCAGAAAAGCTTTCAGCACTTTCTGATAAATGTGAAGCTTTTCTTGATAAGCTTAAGGTATGGCGTGAAAAGTCAAGACTTATGACAATATATGACCTTCTGTGGGATATTGTATACAATACAGGATATTATGATTATGTTGGAACTATGCCGGCAGGTAAGAAAAGACAGTCGAATATAGATGTACTGCTTGATAAGGCATCATCATTTGAGGGAACAAGCTATAGCGGACTGTTTAACTTCTTAAGATATATAGAAAGATTACAGAAGTACGATATAGAACTTACGGACTCATCAGGAACGGGCGGCAATGGCGACTCAGTCAGAATTATGAGTATCCATAAGAGTAAGGGACTTGAATTTCCGGTAGTTATTATGGCAGGACTTAATAAGCAGATTAATAAAACAGATGCAAGAAATAAGCTTGTTATAGACAGGGAGCTTGGAATAGGAACAGATTATGTCAACCTCACAAGACAGACCAAGACACCTACACTTATTAAAGGGGCAATAGCAAGAAAGATATTAAGGGACTCAATATCAGAGGAAGAGCGTGTGCTATATGTTGCAATGACAAGAGCAAGGGAAAAGCTTATTATGGTAGGCGGTGTAGCCAGCATAGATAAGAAATTGTCTTCATGGCAGATGATATCAGATGAGCTTTGTGTCAATGGTGTATATTCGTATGCAGATTGTGAAAATATAGACAGATATTCTGATATGATTATGCCGGTGGCACTTATGAAGCAGGAGGATAATAAAGGTACATTTGAATTCAGTCTTATAAGTTCAGCGGATATTATCAAAGAAGATGAAGCTATAAGTAAAGAGGCACAGTCTGAAAATGTATCAGCAGATGAAGATACAGGCATTAACGAAAGTAAAGAAAATATTAAAGAAAGCCAGAAGGCTCCAGATGTTTACAATGATGATAAAGCGCAGTTATATGACAGACAAAAGCCAGAGGAGCTTCCACCGTACATCAAAGACCCTGATGCTGACAGAAAGGTTAAGGTTACAGTAACAGAATTAAAGCAGATGCAGGCGGAGGCTGACTATGATGGTGATGCATTTATGCATGATGATATAAAGGCTGCTTATGATGAGGCAGAGCGTGATGAAGATAAGAGCAGGGCTGCTGATACTGAAAATGTGGAAGAAGGTGCAGACAGCTTTATTCCGACTATTCCTAAGTTCATATCAGGAAGTGAAGAAACTCTGAGGGCGAATGAGAGAGGAACGGCGTACCACAGAGTTATGGAGTGTCTTGATTATAATAATGTTGAAAGCTTTGAGGATGTACAGGCGGATATCAACAGAATGTTGGAAACTGAGCGTATGAGTGAGGTGCAGATAAATAATATCAATGTAAAGGATATATACACATTTGTAAGTTCACCTATAGGAAAAAGAGTGAGAGCTGCTGCCATAAGCGGCAATATGAGGCGTGAGCAGCCGTTTGTGTTTGAGTATGACAGACAGCTTGTACAGGGTGTAATAGACCTTTTTATAATAGAAGATGGAAAGATAGTTATAGTCGACTATAAGACAGACCGTGTAAGAAAGGGAGAAGCAGGAGAGAAGGAACTTATAAAAAGATACAGCGTGCAGCTTGATTATTATGCTAAAGCCCTGTCACAGCTTACAGGTCTTGAGGTTAAGGAAAAGCTTATATATTCATTTACACTGGGGAGAGAGATAAATGTTGGTTCTTAAATATATGTCTGAACGGTTGAATTTATGAGCTTTATACTATATACTAAATTAGTTATACTAGGTTTATAACTAGAAGAACGGAGATTAGTGTGAAAAATAGATTTTAACTTACGCAGAAATGAGGATTATTATGTCAGATATTACAAGTGAAATAAAGAAAAGAAGAACATTTGCAATCATATCGCATCCGGATGCTGGTAAGACAACTCTTACAGAAAAGTTCCTGTTATACGGAGGAGCTATCAACTTAGCCGGTTCTGTAAAGGGTAAGAAAACAGCAAAGCATGCGGTTTCAGACTGGATGGAGATAGAAAAGGAGAGAGGTATCTCGGTTACTTCCTCAGTACTCCAGTTTAACTATGACGGATACTGTATCAATATCCTTGATACACCGGGACATGAGGACTTCTCAGAGGATACTTACAGAACACTTATGGCAGCAGATTCAGCCGTCATGGTAATAGATGCCTCAAAGGGTGTTGAGAAGCAGACAATCAAGCTTTTTAAGGTATGTGTTATGCGACATATCCCTATATTTACATTTATTAATAAGATGGATAGAGAGGCTAACGACCCTTTTGAGCTTCTTGATGAGATAGAAAATGTCCTTGGAATAGCAACATGTCCTATCAACTGGCCTATAGGCTGTGGTAAGGAATTCAAGGGCGTATATGACAGAAAGCAGAGGGAAGTGTCACTTTTTAAGGCTGCGATGAACGGACAGAAGGAAGTTGCAACTAAGAATATTGCACTTGATGACCCTGAACTTAAGGCAGAGATAGGCGATGCTTATCTTTCTAAGTTAGATGAGGATGTTGAACTTCTTGACGGTGCAAGTGCAGAGTTCGACCTTGCAAAGGTACAGGCAGGTGATCTCACACCGGTATTCTTCGGTTCAGCTCTTACTAACTTTGGTGTGGAAACATTTTTACAGCATTTCCTTGATATGACTACATCGCCACTGCCACGTAATTCCTCAGCTGGTCCTATCGACCCATTTAAAGAAGATTTCTCAGCATTTGTATTTAAGATACAGGCTAATATGAATAAGGCACACAGGGACAGAATTGCATTTATGCGTATATGTTCAGGAAAGTTCACTGCCGGTATGGAGGCTAACCACGTACAGGGTGGAAAGAAGATAAGACTTTCACAGCCACAGCAGATGATGGCGCAGGAAAGACATATCGTTGAAGAGGCGTATGCAGGCGATATTATCGGTGTATTTGACCCGGGCATATTCTCAATCGGTGATACTATATGCTCATCTAACAAGAAGTTTATGTTTGACGGTATTCCTACATTTGCACCAGAGCATTTTGCAAGAGTAAGACAGATGGATACTATGAAGCGTAAGCAGTTCATAAAGGGTATCAGCCAGATAGCGCAGGAAGGTGCTATCCAGATATTCCAGGAGTACAACACAGGTATGGAAGAAATAATCGTAGGCGTTGTTGGTGTTCTTCAGTTTGAAGTACTGGAATACCGCCTTAAGAACGAGTATAATGTAGATATAAAGCTTGAGCCGCTTCCATATGAACATATCAGATGGATAGAAAATCCACAGGAGATAGATGTAAACAGAATAGTTGGTACATCAGATATGAAGAAGATTAAGGACCTTAAAGGCAATCCACTTCTTGTATTTGCTAACAGCTGGTCTGTCAATATGGTACTTGAACGTAATGAGGGTCTTAAGCTGTCAGAGTTTGGAAAGAATTAATGAGTAACTAAGACAACAGGATGCTGCATCAGACTTGAATAATGTCACATAAGGAACTGGGTGATTAGATGAAAGAAAACTACAGATGTATTGTAAAAAAGATAACGGCTGTTGTACTTATGGTAATAGTGCTTATATGTACGCAGTATGGTTATACAGGGGTTTTACAGGTTAAAGCCGGGGACAGTATCATAGCGACAGGTTATGTCAATTATGATGTCACGGACTTAAGAATAAGAACCAAGCCGGTTAACGGCAGTATCGTAACTAAGGTCAACGGAGGCTTTAAGTTTGATATATACGAGGAAGTAAGCACAAGTTCAACCTATACGTGGTACAGTATCGGGTTCTATCTTGATGGGGAATACACAAGAGGATATATAACTTCACAGTACACAACTAAGGATAAGAAGTCTGACTATAAGCCGGATAATAACTTTGAGGATTATCTTAATGCACAGAATTTCCCAACGTCTTACAGGGAGAGCTTAAGACAGCTTCACGAACAGTATCCTCTGTGGGTGTTTGTGGCAGACCATAACGGCAGGGACTGGGATACTATGGTAAATGCGCAGAATGTTATAGGACGAAGCCTTATATACAGTTCAGCGGATGCTTCATGGAAGTCGACAGCCGCAGGCTGCTATAACTGGGAAACAGGAGAGTACACAATATTAGATAGTGGCGGATGGGTTCAGGCATCGGAAGGACTTATAAAGTATGCGCTTGACCCACGTAACTTCCTTAATGATACATATATATTTATGTTTGAAAGCCTTTCATATGACTCTACTGTACATAATACAGAGGGTGTGCGTAATATCATAAGTGGAACATTTATGGAAAACTCAAGCCACGACTTAGATGGCTATGATTATGCATCACTTCTTATGTATGCAGGTGAGGTGTCAAAGGTCAGTCCTTATCATCTTGCAACAAGAATTATACAGGAACAGGGTGCTAATGGCGCAGGTAATGAGATATCTGGAAATGTAAGCGGCTATAAGGGCTACTATAACTATTACAGCCAGAATGCGTATGCAAGCGGAGGACTTTCAGCGGTGCAGAATGGCCTTAAGTATGCTATGCAGACAGATGACACTAATATGCGCCCATGGAATACAAGATACAGAGCGGTTGTAGGCGGTGCCATCAACCTTGGAAAGTGGTATATCAACAGAGGCCAGGATACTATATATTATGAGAAGTTTGATATAAAGAACTTTTCACATCAGTATATGACCAATGTACTTGCACCACGTTCAGAGGCGACAAGGGCAAAAAAGGCATACAGCACAAGTACACTTAACAACACTACATTTAAGTTTACAATACCGGTATATGACAATATGCCATCGTCAAGATGTGTTATACCGGATGGCAATAAGAGCTCTAATAACTGGTTAAGAGGTCTGTCAGTTGACGGATATTCACTTACACCGACATTTGCGGCGGATACTACAGACTATAGTCTTATAGTTGACAATGATGTCACAGGCATAGATGTATCAGCTTCGGCAGCAGATACTAATGCAAGTGTAAGCGGAAGAGGCAGCCATGAGTTATCAGTTGGTGATAATACAATCAACATAGTAGTCACAGCAGAGGACGGTACAACAAAGACTTATACTATCAGTGTTGTAAGAAAGAAAGCTGAAAATCCTGAGCCTGTAAAGCCGGATAATGGAAATAATAACAATAATAACAGCTCTGGCGAGAGTGACGGCTTTAGCAGTAACCTTAATGTCGATAATGATAATGGCATAGTTACGGGAGTCGGAGTTGGAAGCAGTGTTGAGAGTATACTTAACGGAATTACTTACACTAATGGCTGCTACGGAAAGCTTCTTAACAGCTCTGGCAGTGAGTGTGCTGCAGATGACACAGTGGCAACAGGCAATAAGCTTGTTATATATAAGAAGGACGGAAGTATATATGCCCAGTATGATGTTGTTATATATGGCGATGTAAATGGTGATGGAAGAATAACAAGTATGGATATGTTATATATAAAAAGACATATTCTTTACATTAAGACATTGTCAGGTGCTTACCTTTTAGCAGCAGATACTAACAAGGACAGCGATGTTACAAGTATGGATATGTTATACATAAAAAGACATATTCTGGATATAAAGTATATACAGCAGTAAATGGAGAATATAATGAAAGCAATCAGAAAAGTTACATTATGTGTTCTATCATTTGTCGTTATGTTTATGATGATGACAGCTACATTTGATAAAAAAGATGTATCAGCGGCAGAAACAGCAAGAATATCTGTAAGTTCAGGAAGCTGTGAGGTCGGTGATACAGTTACAATCACAATAACAGTAAGCGGTTCTAATATTATGCTGTGCGATTTTTATGTTAATTATGATGCATCTATAATTACTGCACAGTCAGGATATGACGCAGGTGGCAATGGAACGATAAGAATTGTATCAACGGAAAGTACTACATTTAAAGTTACATTTAAGGCTGTAAAGCCGGGTACTTCAACAATATCAGTTGCAAGGTCAACAGCGCAGATAGGCTCAGAGACTGAGGATAGTATGAATGTGGCAGCCTCATCAGGAAGTGTAAGCGTATCAGCACCGGCAAGCTATTCATCTGACGACACTTTAAGTTCGTTAGAGATAAGTCCGGGAGTGCTTTCGCCAGCATTTTCACCAAATGTTACCACATATACTACATCGGTGGGAAGTGACTGTGACAAGCTTACAGTAAGTGCCATAGCCAATGACTCAAAGGCAACAGTTAAAGTGTCAGGAACACGTATGGACCCGGGACTTAATACAACAACCATTACAGTTACGGCAGAGGACGGAAGCAAGAGAACATATACAATAAAGACAACAAAGGGTGATGATGTTAAAACACCGGATGATACGACAAAGGCGACTGACAGCGGCCAGCCGGATAACAGCCAGTCTGGTACAGATGGACCGGATACAAGTGCTATTCAGGAGCCAAATGTTGATGTAGGCGGCAGGGAATATAAGATAATATCATCCTTTGATGAATATCCTCTTCCAGACGGATATGTACAGGCAGATTCAGACTACAATGGTGTTAAGATTGCAGTCGGAATGGGAACTAATACAGACCTGTTATTAGTATATCTTGAAAGTGTGGATGGCACAGGAGAGAGCGGCTTTTATGTGTATGACTCCGTTAACCAGTCATTTTCAAAGTACATAGAAGTATCACAACCGGAATTATCATACTGCATACTTCCTATAGATGCAGCTTCTATGGAGCTTCCGGATGGATATGAGCTTGGAAAGATAGATATAGACGGCAGGGAAGTGGAAGTGCTTCTTGATAAGACTGGCAACTATGCACTCTTTTATGGTGTGAGCTCAACAGGCGGAACAGGATGGTTCAGATATAATACCAATGATGGAACTATACAGGGTTACGCAGGTTATAATACAGCGGATGAGCCGGTATTTAATATAATAGACAGGAAGAATAACAGCAGTACAGGTTCTTTTAGCTTATTTAAAGGCATAAATCTTATATTTATGATTATTATTGCTGCTCTTGCTATAGTTATCATAATCCTTGCAGTTATGGTCGAAATGCTCTCACGCAAGCTTAAAGTAAGCAAGAAAGCATTTGTAAAGGCTATGGATGATTATGATGATTCTGACGAATATGATGAGCTGATTAATATTAAGGATGGTTCATCAAGGACTTTACATGCAGGTGATGTAAAGGATAGCTACAATAGCGAAGATGACAGTACTGACTATGCTGAAGATAATAATGCTGATTATGAAGATAATTCTTATAGCGCGGATGAAAATGATTTATCTGATAAGAATTATGATGCTGATGCAGAGGATATTCTGAATAACTCTGGTATATCAGATACAGAAGATACATCATCAGAAAATGTGTCAGAAGAAATTGAACTTGAAGAGATTGAGTTAGAAGACAAAAAACGATAAAAGTAAATATATTATATGCTATATAAGTATCCTCTGGTGGATTAGACTTTATTTTATAAAGTTATCTGCCAGAGGATATTTTTTGGTTGACATATATATATCATAGTGGGACAAATATTAGTTAATATAGGAATATGGTACTATATATTGTATTTCACGAACGAAAAGAGTGAAAAAGAAAAGCGTGGAAATATTATGTCTGGCATTGGCGGATGGATACTTTAAAGGTTGGGGAATAAATTAATTGAGCGGTTAAACGAATGTGTAAGCTATATGTAAGGACTATGATATATAATGATAACAAGTTAATTAAGTGACTAAAGTCTGAATGGTCTGGGGGTGGCTTATTATGAGGAAAAAGGCGGTATTGGGTGTTGTATTTTTTATGATGGCTATGTTGGCGGCGTGTACTAAATACCAGATAAATGAGGAACAGTCTGATAATAATAATCCTTTTCCTGATTATGTATATAATCAGGAAAAGGAGCAGGGGGTATATGGGCAGTCAGATATGGCAATAGCAGAAAATGGCTATTATTATATAATTGACAATGTTTTGTATTTTTATAATATAAATAGCGATGTCAATATGCCGTTATGCTCTAAGGTAAACTGTAATCATGATGGTGAAACATGTGATGCTTATGTTAGTGGAATTAATGCAGAAAATGGCACATTTGAATGTAATTGCATGGATGAAAAAGTTATGTATTATAATAATCATTTATATTGTATTGAGATTACTAAAGACAGGGATTATTATTTATGCCAGTATGATGCTACATTTGGAAATAAAGAACGTATTACAAAGCTTGCATCAGTAAAAGATGAGCAGATAATGGTAACCAGTGTACAGGCAAGTATGATATCAGATGGTTATTTTTATTACTATACATCATTTTTGGATGCTGACTATGCAAAAAATGGTTATATTGCACCATTTTATATATGTAGAATAAGGCTTGAAAGCAATTCATCAAGAGAGGTTCTTGGAGAATTTCAGTTTCCGGGAGATTATGCTATGAAAGCTGGAGAGAACAATGGTTTTGGCGTTTATCTGTCAGATAATAATATTTATTTTTATGCTGGCGGAACAGGGAGAATGTATTTTTATGATAATAATGTACAATACCGTGTTTCAAAGTATGATTTAAGTACAGGTCAATATACAGAATTATGGACATATACAGGTGATGACAGAGTAGATGTATTTGGAGAAAATACAGGAAAAGTAGATGGTATGTCAGATGGCAGTTATGTCAGGATGGATAGTAATGGTAATTTCTACATTATGACATCATCAACAGGTAATAATAATGATACCTTAATTAAGGTTAATTTTGATAAAAATACAAGTGAAGTTATTTACACTACAGATATGGAGAAGTTGTATTCATTACAAAGTGATGGTGAGTATTTATATTTTTTTGAGTCTACACAAAGCAGAGAAACAAAGTCATATTTCACAGCAATAGATATGAATGGTACATTAAAAGCACAATATGAAATGGAATATGATGAGGAATTTTTGGAAAAAGCAAAAAAATATTATGAGCAGTATCCAGAGGATACTTCTGTTGTTGTGGATGCATCAGGAATCTGTGTATATGGGATTGACGAAAGATATATTCTTATGGGCAGCAATAGTGATTCAGATGTATATAAGAATTTAAAATCTCTTAATAGCAAACCGTATAAAAAGGTGATAACAACAGGCGTAGGAGTAATAAATAAAATGGATTATCTGAATAGTGGCACTGCATCAATAAAACAGATATATCAGAATTTATCATAGTTACAGAGCAGGGTTAAATATAAAATGTTTAATCCTGCTTTTTAAAAATAATTACGGGGAGAAGGGATGTTATGGCAGAGCTTAAAAGAATTGTTGGAAAAACATATATAGGTCTGTTAGTATGTTTATTAGTGTTTAATATGCTGATACTTGTCAGCGATAAAACAGATGACCTGCAGGTAACATATGCATATATAGAAATGCTTAATACGGCTGAAGGTGTTAAGTCAGATAGCAAACTGAGTACGGAAGCGGCAACGATAGCGTGGCAGGAATATTTTCAGAAATATGAAATCAATGGCAGTGACAGTTCTGACAAGACAGCAGCTGCTAAACAGGCAAGAGAGAAGTTAATGCAGCAGGCAAAGTATATAGATAATTACAAGGGGATAATTGAGGATAAAAGACAGACAGCAATATTATATGCAACAGCGGGAACTTATAAAAAGAACAGCTTTGAATATAACAACTTATTAAAAACGCAATATGATTTATCACAGATAATAGATGCAGATGTACAATTAAGTAATGGATTGTGGTTAGAAAAATTATATAAGAATAATTATATTCATTTATTAACATTAATTACGTGTGTATATACAGTATATATGTTTTTTTCGGAAAGAAAAAACGGATTATATCATATTGTACATACAGGTCAGAGTGGAAGGGGAGTTCTGTTTGTTAAGAGAAGTATAATATTGTTAATACAGGCGGTAGTAACGAATGTTGCACTGTATACAGAGTCAGCGGTTATGCTGCTTAACAGATATGATGGTGTAAAAGACCTGAATGTTGCAGCCGTAAGTGATGAATATTTTATACTTACTTCGGGTAAGCTTTCAAGAATACAGTTTTTAGGATTAATAATATTATTATCGATATTGGCAAATGTTGTATTATCGCTTGTTTTATGGGCAATTTTATTGTGCTTTGGCAATGTAAATATTGGTCTGTTTTTTTATTGCTGTATTTGTGTGGCTGATGTGGTGATATATAAGGTTATTTCAGCAAAATCTATATTGCAGATATTTAAGTATCTGAATGTATATTATTTATTTTTTCCGAATAAAGCAGCAGAATACTTTAACTGGGGATGTTTTAACATTGCAGTATCTTTGTTAACAACTACGATAATTGTATCGGTATTTATAGGAATACTGGCGTTATTTGCAAGTGCATATATCAGCATAAGAAAATATTTCACTGGTAAGATGAATATAGTAGAAAACGCTATAGAGTTAATTCTGACATATATTATGAGATTAATGGTAAAGACGAATAATTTCGGTAAAGAAGTTTATAAGATATTAATTTCACAGGGAATAATATGGATACTGCTGCTTCTTGCATATATTGCAGCTAATGTAGAGCCAAGCTATGGGGTTATATATGATGCCAAAAAGAGTTATATGTTAGGATATTATGAGAAAGCGGAAGGGTTAAGTTATGGTACGGAATTAATAGATATTTATAATGAATATAATGATGAATATGAAGATTTTCTTGATAACTTTGATTATTCTGCTGAAGGCGCGAAAACACTTCTTGCTAATAGACAGGACTTATTTAATACTGTAAAAGAGAATTTTAATTATATTAAACAGATGAATGAGAAGGGAATATCAGCCGTTGTAATTAATCCATATGAGTATACAGAAACAATAGGAAACAGAGAGTGGAATAATCAGGAACTTATTGCAATGATAAATGTTATTGCAGCTATTGTTATTTCATGCGGGTTTATAGCATATGAAAAGAAATCAATGGTAAAGAGTCTGGCTCTTACGGGAATGAACAGAAGAAAATGGCTGGTAAAGAAGTTGTTTATCCAGAGTATGCTTAGTCTGCTATTTGCCTGTATTACATATGGGATGTATTATAAGAAGCTTTGTGGTGTATATACATATACCAATATAACAGCACCATTGAAAAGTATAATGCTGTTTCAGAATTACATAATAAACCCACCGATAATAGTATATATTTTTATTGATTTTATGATTAAATATATGTTCCTTTTGGGAATACAAATGATAATGTCAGTTGTATCTATATATGTTAAATATTCATATTGTTTTATTGTAGGGCTGGTAATTATTTTACCACAATTATTGTATATGCTTGGGTTTAAGTTTATGTATAAAATATCAATAGTAAAGTATATGGCATTTTTCAGATGTTGGATAGAAAGCGGAAGGACGATGACTGTTTACTGGTTTTTGACTGGAATAATTATTTTGATTGGAATAGGCGCAACTATATATATTATGAATGTATTCCAGCATAAGGCTGTTATAAATAAAAATGATAAGGAAAGGAGTTAATTAAAATATGGAATTAGAGCTTATAAATTTAAAAAAAACTTATGGAACAGTACAAGCGTTAAAAGGAATAAATTATAAATTTACATCAGGAATATATGGAATATTAGGTTCAAATGGTGCAGGAAAGAGTACTATGATTAATCTTATTACCGATAATATTTCAAGAGATAAGATTAATGGTGGAAGTATTTTATATAGTCAGGATAAAGAAAAAAAAGACATATTGAAGCTTGGAAAAAATTTTAGGAAAATTGTTGGATATATGCCACAACAGCAGGGATTTTATGAGGATTTTTCGCCTATGGCATTTCTTAAATATATGGCAGAAATTAAAGAAGTGAAAAAAATTAAAGTATCAGATAAAAATGGAAATACAATTACTAAAAGTGTTAATCAGCAGATAGAAGAGCTTCTCGATGTAGTTAACCTTAGTAATGTTGCATATAAGAAAATAGGTGGTTTTTCGGGAGGTATGAAACAGAGAGTTCTTTTGGCACAAGCTTTATTAGGAGAACCTAGAATTCTTATACTTGATGAACCCACTGCTGGACTTGACCCTAAAGAAAGAATTTCAATAAGAAATTATATTGCAGAATTATCAAAGAATAAGATAATTCTTTTTGCAACACATGTAGTAAGTGATATAGAGTGTATAGCCGATAAGGTTATTTTATTAAAAGATGGACAAATTATAGCAACAGGCACTCCTGTAGAATTGATTGAGAATATGTCAGGAAAAGTAGGAGAAATTACTTGTTCTCTTGAGCAGATTAGTGATAAACAGAAAAAATATAAGATAGGTAATATAAGACAAAGAAAAAATGGTTTAGCATTGAGGGTAGTAGGAGATGAGTTACCTGATGAAGCAGTAAAAGTTGAAGATAATATTAATCTGGAAGATGTATATTTATATTATTTTGAATAAATATTAATTATATCTAAGAAAACAGGAAAAATGAATAAAATTAAAGATTTTATTGTTGAAAATTCTAGTGGAGAAATGTTTGTTGTTGGAGTTGTAATGTATGTTTGAGAATGAGTGTTAAGTCTGTCACCTGAATTCCAATAAAACATCAATTAAGTTGTCTTTCTTACTGTCATAGTGTATACTATTAACAATATGAAACGTATGTTTGGCATACTGAAATGGTATGTAATAGTATGGGTATAAGCGTATGGTAGTGATATGAAGAAAAGTGTAAGCAGCAATAAGCAGGTTAAAAAGGGCGCGGATACAGGCATAAGTATAGACGGATATATAGATTATAATGCATTTAATGAGGCAAGGGAGCGCATAATAGGAAAGGCACATAATGACAAGGGAATAGGCACATTGTCGGAAAAGACACTGCATGCTGTTCTTAAGAATTATTACGAGCCGGATGAAGATAAGCACGAGGTGGCTATAGATGGCTACTATGCTGATATATTTAATGACAGCGGAATAATAGAGATACAGACAAGACAGCTTAATAAGCTGCGTGATAAGCTTACGGTATTTCTTGAAGAATATCATGTCACGGTCGTATATCCATGTGCATATAATAAGTGGTTGAGCTGGATAGACCCGGAGAGCGGGGAAGTAGGTGCAAAAAGAAAGTCGCCAAGGCATTATACGGAATATGATGCATTTTTTGAGCTGTACAAGATAAAGAGCTTTCTTGACCATCCTAATCTGTCGGTACATCTGGTGCTTATGGATATAGAAGAATATAAGCTGTTAAACGGTTGGAATTATACGAAAAAAAGAGGTGCAACCAGATACGACAGGGTGCCTCTTGGAGTGAGGCGTATAGTAGAGCTTGACAGACCAGAGGATTATATGCAGTTCGTGCCGATAGAGTTAGAGGATGAGTTCATTGTAAAAGACTTTGCAAAGGTGGCAGGAGTACGCGAAGATACAGCAAGGCTGGGACTTAATATACTCAATCATCTTGGCGTTGTTAAGCGTGTCGGAAAGAAAGGTAACGCATATGTATATAGCTGTTGATGATGTGTTCAGAATATCTGTAAGAAATCTTGTTGAGTTTATGTGTACCTCAGGTGATATAGATAACAGGGATGTGTCAGTTCCCGATGTTAAGGTTATGCAGGAGGGGGCGAGAATACACAGAAAGATACAACATTCCATGGGTTCATCATATCACGCGGAGGTGCTTTTAAGGCATGCAGTTCCACTTACCTCGGTTAATGGTTATGATTATACACTTAAGATAGAAGGCAGGGCAGACGGTATAATCGCTGATATCAGTGAGGATGAGGATGGCAATAAGACACCTCAGGGTGATGTTACCATAGATGAGATAAAGACTATGCAGTCAGATGTCACAAAGCTTAAAGAGCCGGTGTATGTGCATAAGGCGCAGGCTTTAGTATATGGTTATATATATCTTAGTAAGCATAATCTTGACAGCATTAATATACAGATGACCTACTGTAATACTGAGACTGAAAAAATAGTAAGATTTACGGAAAACTACGATAAAGACCGGATTAGTGCGTGGTTTTTAAAGCTTGTAAATGACTTTAAAAGGTGGATGGATTATGTATTTGACGAAAGACAGTTAAGAAATGACTCAATACATAAGTTAAGCTTTCCGTTTGAGTACAGGGAAGGGCAGAAAAAGCTTGTGGCGAGTGTATACAAGTCGATAGAGCAGGAAAGAACGCTGTATATACAGGCGCCTACAGGAGTTGGAAAGACTATTTCCACGGTGTATCCTTCGGTACAGGCGTGTGGAAGAGGACTGGCAGACAAGATATTTTATCTTACCTCCAAGACGATAACAAGGACAGTTGCAGAGGAGGCTTACAGCATACTAAGGGATAAGGGACTGCATTTTACGACAGTCACCCTTACTGCCAAGGATAAGATATGCCATATGGATGAAAGAAACTGCAATCCTGAGTTCTGTGAATATGCTAAGGGTCATTTTGACAGGATAAATGATGCTGTGTATGACATCATAACGCATGAGAATGTAATAGACAGGGAAAAGATACTTGAGTATTCTGTCAAGCATAAGGTATGCCCTTTTGAAATGTCGCTTGATGTGTCATACTGGTGCGATGGCATAATATGCGATTATAATTATCTGTTTGACCCGGATGCATCGCTTAAAAGATACTTTGCAGATGGTACAAAGGGCAATTATATATTTCTTGTCGATGAAGCACATAATCTTGTTGACAGGGCAAGGCAGATGTACAGTGCAGTTCTTGTAAAAGAGGACTTTCTTAAGTGCAAAAATGCTGTGAAGGATATGGATAAAAGGCTTGCCTCATCACTTGAAAAGTGTAATAAGTATCTATTGTCACTAAAGCGGCAGTGCGATAAAGAATATATAATAGTTGATGACTGCGGGACATTTCCGGATACACTGTCAAAGTGCTTTTCGTATATGCAGAAGTTCCTTGACAAATATAAGAATAATCCAGTAAGTGACGAGATAATGGAGTTTTTCTTTTCGGTAAGACATTTTCTTAATATGTATGACTGTGCGGATGATAAGTATGTGACATATGCAGAGTTAGCGGATGATGGTAATCTGCTTTTGCATCTTTACTGTGTCGACCCATCAGGCAATATATCACTAAGACTAAGTCAGGGAAAGGCTGCTGTTATGTTTTCGGCTACATTTCTGCCGGTTAATTACTTTAAGGAAATGATATCGGGAAACACAGAAGATTATGCTGTATATGCACACTCACCTTTTGATACTTCTAATAAAAGAGTGATTGTAGGCAGGGATGTAAGCAGCAGGTATACAAGAAGAAATGTAAATGAATATACGAAGGTGGCAGATTATATACGAAAGCTTGTGACATCACGGGATGGCAGATATATGGTGTTCTTTCCGTCATACAGCTATATGCAGGCTGTCTATGATGTGTATACAGAAAAGTACCAGAGTAATATTATAGAGCTGGCTGACAATGATATGGCATCTGACATGGTTTTGGATATATTTTCTTTATCCGGCGGCAGTGTATACAATATAATAAAGCAGCCACCTAATATGAAGGAGGCTGACAAGGAGAAGTTTCTGTCGCTTTTTATGGAAAAGGACAGTACTAATATAGTCGGTTTCTGCGTGCTTGGAGGTATATTTTCAGAAGGCATAGACTTAAGAGGAGAGGCTCTTATTGGCGCTGCTATTGTTGGAACAGGAATACCCATGATATGCAGGCAGAGAAATATATTAAGGGATTACTTTGATTCACGGGGCAGAAACGGATATCAGTATGCCTATGTGTATCCCGGAATGAATAAGGTGCTGCAGGCGGCAGGAAGAGTTATAAGAACTGACAGCGACAAGGGGATTATTCTTCTTTTAGATGACAGGTTCTTAACGAAGGAGTATGAGCAGCAGTACCCAAGGGAATGGGATGTTATATATCCGTGTGACATAGCAGGAGTGGACGGCTGCATAAAAGAATTCTGGGATAAAGAAGGATAACAATAGTCGTATAATAGCTGTTATTGATAATTAAAAAGCAGATTTTAAGTGTCAGAAGCACAGAACACATTGCTAAATTGTCAGATATATGATATTATTTTAATATAAATATAAACGTGAATTGCTAATTATGAGATTATTTATGTTTGGAGAAAACAATATGGAAGAGAGCATTATAAAGGAATTAATTAATTCTAATGCTGGAGTTGAAGAGTGGAAAAAGGCAGGATTTAATGATTTACAGGCATTAGAGATTACTATTGGCATTAAGAGCGGTATAGACGTATCAAAGTATGCGTCAGAAGAATTTAATGAAAGACAGATGAAGGTTATAAGAAATGCTCTGGAGGAAGGCATAGATGTCACACCTTTTGCAGATGCAGAGTATGATTATATGCAGATGGAGCAGATAAAGGAGGGCATAAAGGAAGACATAGACCTTTCGCTTATATGCAATCCAAAGTATGATTACGCTGTTATGAGAGAGATAAGGATGGCACTTAAGTACAAGTTCGACTTAAGCAGATATGCAGGTCTTGGCTATCCGGGAGAGGTGTTAAGACAGATAAGGCTGTCTAAGAAGGATGATATAGATATCTCATTTTTTGTTAAAGACAACTATAATGCGAGCCAGTTGAACGAAATCAGATTAGGTATTATAAAGTGTGTTGATATATCAAAGTATATGCTGCACGAATATACAGCGGAGCAGATGAAGCAGTTAAGGCTTGGACTTGAAGCCGGTATAGATATAACAAAGTATAATATGATAGGTTTTTCATCGGGGCAGATGGAACAGATAAGACTTGGACTTGAAGAAGGCATAGATGTCACACCTTACGCAGACCCATTTATAGATGCGGTAAGGATGAAGGAAGCAAGGCTTAATGCAGAACATAAGGGAACACCTGAGACACAGCAGCTCAATGAACTGCAGAGTCAGGAGATACTTCTTGGACTACAGAGCGGCGTTGATGTCAGTGTGTATGCAGACCCAAGGTATACGTTCAGACAGATGGAACAGATAAGAATCAGGCTTGAAAAGGGTATAGACCCATCGGAACTACTGATATACAAGGATAATTAGTTATTCATTATGAGTAGGAAACAGGTAACTATAAATGATTGGAGGATTCAGAAGTGAGTAATGTATATGAAAAACAGACGGAATTGAATACCAAGAATGTAGTTGTCAGTGTTGCTGAAAATCATATGAGAGCTAGCATTGTCCTTGATGAGATAGGACAGGATGGAGCATACACATATGAGGAGGTAATAGATAAGCTGTCAGCAGCAGGAGTGCGGACTGGTATAGATGAAGCGAAGATAAGGGATGTTATCGTTAAGAAGATATACGGACAGGAAGTAGTTGTAGCACAAGGAAAAGAGGCAGTCAATGGTACTGATGGACACTACATTTTCTACTTCGATGAGAACTATGAGAGAGATAACAAGCCAACCTTAAGGGAAGATGGCTCAGTTGATTACTTTAATGTAAAGCTTTTTGAGAAGGTAAGTCAGGATGACAAGCTTGCAGAATATGTAGAACCGACAAAGGGTGAGTTCGGATATGATGTATGTGGAAAGCTGCTTGTGCCAAAGCCGGGAAGACCAAGCCCAAGATTAAGAGGACGTGGTTTTACAGTATCAGATGATGGAAAGACTTATTATGCACAGCTTGATGGTAAGGTAGAGTACCGTAACTACGACCTTAATGTAAGTAATGTATACAGTGTTTCTGGCGACCTTGATATTGGAACAGGAAGTATTGACTTTAATGGTGATGTAACTATCAGCGGCGGTGTACATAGCGGTGTTACAGTCCATGCCATGGGCAATATATTTATAGGCGGTTATGTTGAGGATGCCATACTTAAGGCAGGCAAGGATATAATCATCAAGGATGGCGTTAATGCAAGAGAGAACGGACTTATTGAAGCAGAAGGCAATGTATCAGCAAGATTTTTTGAAAATGCAAAGATTATAAGCCACGGAGATATTAAGTGTGACTATATGCTTAATACTAATGCTATGGCATATGGCAATATATATCTTGAAGGAAAGCTTGGTTCTGTTATCGGTGGAGATATAACAGGAATAAGAGGCGTTACGGTCAAGGGCTGCGGCAGTGATGCATTTGCAAAGACGGTTATAAGAGTAGGTGCCACAAAGAGCTTAAACTCAGAGTATGCCCAGATTATTATGAAGATTAAGGACATTGACTCAGAAATAGAGCGTTACGACCAGGCTATGTATAAGTTTGACATATTAAAGAAGTCTGGTTCGGATAAGTTTGATGAGACCCTTTACAGAAAGGTATTCCAGACAAAGATTGTAAAGAAGGCTGAGAAGGCAAAGTATGAAGAACGAGGCAGATATCTGTACTCTCTTATAAGAGAGTCAGAGAAGGCGGTTGTCAAGGTTGATAAGAATATATATCCCGGCAGCAGAGTGTTTATGGGTGATAAGACATATGTGCCAAGTGCTGCATTTACACACGTTGTACTTGTTAAGACAACATCAGGAATAAATATCAGGAACTATGAATAGAGATAGTGCGCCAGCAGAATGACACAATAAAGATAAGTTTAAGAGGTAATATATGATTAAAGAGGTAGCATCAATAGACCTTCCGGTACATGAGCGCATGGTTGTAAGAAAGAACAGGCTTACACCACAGGATTATACAGGCGGCAGTGTACCGAGAATATCTATAGTTACAGGAACTCATGGTGACGAGCTTGACGGGCAGTATATATGCTATGAGATTATAAGAAGAATTAATAAGACTCCTCACAAGCTTAAAGGAATAATTGATATATATCCAGATATTAATCCCCTTGGAATAGATATAGGTTCAAGGGGAATTCCAATGTTTGAGCTTGATATGAACAGGGTATTCCCGGGAGATAATAATGGTGCTGTGGCAGAGAGTGTTGCTGCCGGCATAGTAAGCGACATTATAGGCAGTGATTTCTGTCTTGATATACATTCAAGCAACATTTTCGTAAGAGAGATGCCACAGGTAAGGCTGAATGATGATGATGTTGATAAGCTTCTTCCATATGCAAAGATGCTTAATGCTGATTTTGTATGGATATTTTCATCTATAACAGTGTTAGATGCGACACTTGCATATAGTCTTAATCACCTGGGAGTGCCAACACTTGTCGCAGAGATGGGCGTTGGAAACAGAATTAATAAAGAATACAGTCTTCAGCTTCTTGATGGAATATTTAATCTTATGATACAGCTTGGAATATGGGAGGATGAACCGGTAAAGGTAAGAGAGCCGATTATATCTACAGAGGGCGAGGTCAACTTCCTCACTGCAAAGGAAAGCGGTATATTTGTTCCGGCTATTAATTCCTGTGGTATTATACATATGGGAGATAATATAGGAGATATAATAGAGCCGATAGAAGGAAGAATTCTACAGCATATAGAGTCGCCTATGGATGGAATTGTATTCACACTCAGGGAAAATCCAGTTGTATACAAGGGAGCACTCCTTGCCAGAGTGCATGGAGGCAGAAAGTAATGAGAAAAGAAGTATTATACAGTTTAAAAGGCATATACAGGGAAAACTTCGAGATAGAAGGCTACAGATTTGGAAATGGTGAGAAGTCGGCGTGTATAGTCGGTGCTATGCGCGGCAATGAAATGCAGCAGCTATATATATGCTCACAGCTTATAAAGGTGCTTAAAGAACTTGAGGCACACGGCGCTATATCACACAATCACGAAATTCTTGTAATACCGTCAGCTAACAGGTTTTCAATGAATGTGGAAAAGAGGTTCTGGCCGATAGATAATCTTGATATTAACAGAATGTTTCCGGGAGATATGGCAGGAGATACAACCAAGCAGATAGCGGCAGCTATATTTGAAAGCTGCAGGGGTTACAATTATGGTATACAGTTTGCAAGCTTTTATATGCCGGGTGACTTTATTCCTCATGTGCGTATGATGGAAACGGGCTATCAGAGTGCCAGTCTTGCTAATCTTTTCGGATTACAGTATGTAGTTATAAGAAAGCCAAAGCCTATGGACACAGCTACACTTAACTATAACTGGCAGATGAATGGAACGAATGCATTTTCAATATACACTAACAGCACAGATATGGTCGATGACAAGTCGGCAAGACAGGCTGTGTCTTCAGTGTTAAGATTTCTTACAAGAATGGGTATCGTAAAGTACAATAATCACAGTGGTTATATAGCCAGCGTTATCAATGAATACGACTTATCAGCAGTCAAGACTTATGATGCAGGCTTCTATAAAAGGTTAAAGGAGCCGGGTGATCCGGTAGTCCACAACGAGGTTATCGGACAGGTCATAGACCCGTGTGAAGGTTTTGTAAAGAGCGAGATAATATCTCCGACAGACGGAATAGTGTTCTTTGCACATACTGCGCCTATGGTTATGAGTAATGAGGTTGTATACAAGATTATCAGACGTATGCACGAGTAAATCAATCTTGTTTATTTACCGCTAATGTGGTACAATAATAAACATTCTTTCAATAATTGCGATTATGGTATTCTGTTATGTGATATTTCAGACTATTCTGACATCACTTAGCGGTAGCAGTAATTGCATTAAGAAAGAATAAATGTATCTGTACGGTTACAGTTGATTAAGAAAGGAATTAATTAAGATGAGTGGCGTAAGAAGAGTTTTTGTTGAAAAGAAGAAGCCTTTCGCAGTTAATGCCAAGGAACTTCACGATGAAATCACAGGATATCTTGGAATAAAGGATATCACAGATGTAAGGGTGCTTATAAGATATGACATCGAAAATCTTTCAGATGATACATACAAGAAGGCACTTACTACAGTTTTCTCAGAACCACCTGTAGATGATGTTTATGAAAATGAATTTACAGCATCTGAGGATGACTATGTATTCTCTGTTGAATATCTTCCCGGACAGTTTGACCAGAGAGCTGATTCAGCAGAACAGTGTGTTAAGTTTCTCAACGAGAATGAAACTCCAGTAATTAAGACAGCAACTACTTATATTATCTCAGGTAAGCTTACTGATGATGATAAGGATAAGATTAAGAACCATTGTATTAATCCGGTTGACTCAAGAGTGGCTGATGAGAATATCCCAGAGACTCTTGTTACTAAGTTCGATACGCCAGCGGATGTTATTATATTTGACGGGTTCAAGGATATGGAGGAGGATAAGCTTAAGGCTTTATACGACTCACTTGGACTTGCCATGACATTTAAGGATTTTAAGTTCATTCAGGATTACTTTAAGAATGAAGAAAAGAGAAATCCATCGATGACAGAAATCAGAGTACTTGATACATACTGGTCTGACCACTGCCGTCACACAACATTTGCAACAGAATTAAAAGATGTTACTTTTAAGGATGGTTATTACAGAGCTCCTATGGAGGAAACTTACAATAAGTATCTTTCTGACAGGGCTGTTATATATAAAGACAGAAAAGATAAGTTCGTATGCCTTATGGACTTAGCCCTTATGGGTATGAAGAAGTTAAAGGCAGAGGGAAAGCTTGCTGACCAGGAGGAGTCGGATGAGATTAATGCCTGCTCGATAGTTGTCCCAGTTGAGATTGATGGAAAGACAGAGGAGTGGCTTGTTAACTTCAAGAATGAAACACACAACCACCCAACAGAGATAGAGCCTTTCGGTGGCGCTGCTACATGTCTTGGTGGAGCTATAAGAGACCCACTTTCAGGACGTACATATGTATATCAGGCTATGCGTATCACAGGTGCAGCAGACCCTACAGTTCCAGTAGCAGATACACTTCACGGAAAGCTTCCTCAGAGAAAGATAGTTACAGAGGCAGCACACGGTTACAGCTCATATGGTAACCAGATAGGTCTTGCTACAGGCTATGTTAAGGAAATATATCACCCAGATTACGTTGCAAAGCGTATGGAGATAGGTGCAGTTATAGCGGCAGCACCAAGAAGTGCTGTTAAGAGAGAGAATTCTGACCCGGGAGATATTATTATTCTTCTTGGCGGTAGAACAGGACGTGATGGATGTGGCGGTGCTACAGGTTCATCTAAGGTTCACACAGAAGAGTCGATAGAGACTTGTGGAGCTGAAGTTCAGAAAGGTAATGCACCTACAGAGCGTAAGATGCAGCGACTTTTCAGAAGACCAGAGGTAACTAAGCTTATTAAGAAATGTAACGACTTTGGTGCAGGTGGTGTTTCAGTAGCCATCGGTGAGCTTGCAGCAGGTCTTACAGTTGACCTTGACAAGGTTCCTAAGAAGTATGAAGGTCTTGACGGAACAGAGCTTGCTATATCAGAGTCACAGGAAAGAATGGCAGTTGTAGTTGACCCAGCAGATGTTAAGGAATTCCTTGCATATGCAGCAGAGGAGAACCTTGAAGCTGTTGAGGTTGCTGTTGTTACAGAGGAGCCTAGACTTGTACTTAACTGGAGAGGTAAGGATATCGTTAATATTTCAAGAGCATTTCTTGATACTAACGGCGCACATCAGGAGACATCTGTACTTGTGGATATTCCAGATGAGAATGAGAATTATCTTAAGGCAAAGGAAGTTGAAGATGTTAAGGGTAAGTGGCTTAAGACACTTGCAGACCTTAATGAGTGTTCACAGAAGGGACTTGTTGAAAGATTTGACGGTTCTATCGGTGCAGGTTCAGTGCTTATGCCTTATGGCGGTAAGTACCAGCTCACAGAAACTCAGGCTATGGTTGCAAAGCTTCCAGTGCTTAAGGGCAAGTGCGATACAGTAACTATGATGGCTTATGGTTTTGACCCATATCTTTCTAAGTGGAGCCCATACCACGGAGCTATGTATGCAGTTACAGACTCAGTTGCAAAGATTGTTGCTGCTGGTGGTGACTATAGCAGGATTAGATTTACATATCAGGAATACTTTAGAAGAATGACAGAGGACCCATCAAGATGGAGCCAGCCTTTTGCAGCACTTCTCGGTGCTTACGAGGCACAGCTTGGCTTTGGACTTCCATCTATCGGTGGTAAGGACTCTATGTCAGGAACATTTGAACATATAGATGTACCACCTACATTATGCTCATTTGCAATAGATGTAGCTAAGGAACAGGATATTATCACACCTGAATTAAAGAAGGCTGGCAATGTCCTTGTAAGATTTGACATTGAAAAGGATAAGTATGACCTTCCTGTATTCTCACAGATTAAGGAATTATACTCAGCTATCCATGAAGCTATCAGGAGTAAGGCAATCGTATCTGCATATGTGCTTGATGCTAATGGTTTAGTTCCAGCGATAAGCAAGATGGCATTTGGTAATAAGCTTGGTGTGGCTGTTGAGTCTTCAGTATCAAAGGAAGAATTATTTGCACCAGCATATGGCTGCATAGTAGCAGAAGTAGACAGCTCTAAGCTTGCAGAGATTAAGGCAGCTTATACTAAGGTTGGTACAGTAACCGAAGAAGCTAAGTTTACATATGAAGATGTTTCAATCAATATTGAGGAAGCTTTAAGTGTATGGAAGGATACTCTTGAAGATGTATTCCCAACAAAGGTAACTAAGGAAACAGACAAGATTGAAACACCTGTATATTCAGCAGGCAATGTATATGTATGCAGGAATAAGGTTGCAAAGCCAACTGTATTTATACCAGTATTTCCGGGTACTAACTGTGAGTATGACAGTGCAAAGGCATTTGAGAGAGCCGGCGCTGATACTATTATCAAGGTATTCAAGAACCTTGATGCAGAAAGCATAAGAGAGTCTGTTGATGAGTTTGAAAAGGCTATTAACCAGTCACAGATTATTATGTTCCCAGGCGGATTTTCAGCAGGTGATGAACCAGATGGTTCTGCCAAGTTCTTCGCAACAGCATTCCGTAATGCTAAGATGAAGGAGGCAGTTGAGAAGCTCCTCAATGAAAGAGATGGTCTTGCACTTGGTATCTGTAATGGTTTCCAGGCTCTTATCAAGCTTGGCTTAGTACCTAACGGTAAGATAACAGGACAGGATGTTAATTCTCCTACATTAACATTTAATACAATCAACCGTCATATATCTAAGATGGTATATACAAAGGTTGTTACTAATAAGAGCCCATGGCTTGCAGGTGCAGAACTTGGAAAGGTATACTGCAACCCAGCTTCACACGGTGAAGGACGTTTCGTAGCACCTAAGGAATGGCTTGACAAGCTCTTTGCAAACGGTCAGGTGGCTACACAGTACTGTGACCCAGAAGGCAACATTTCTATGGATGAAGAATGGAATGTCAATGGCTCATATATGGCTGTTGAAGGTATCACAAGTCCGGACGGAAGATGCTTAGGTAAGATGGCACATTCTGAAAGACGTGGTGATTCAGTAGCTATCAACATCTATGGCGAACAGGATATTAAGATATTTGAGTCAGGTGTTAAGTACTTTAAGTAATAAATAAAGTTTATAATGTCACGTTATAATATGATTAAAGGGTCAAAAGGTATCATCGATGCATGCTTGCATGCAATTCGATGTATACCTTAGTGACCTGCACTACACCGAGAAAGTAGCAATTTACTATGCGCAGCTAGTAAATTAGCGGATTTCGAGGTGGAGTCAGATTACGGGAATGCGGAGCATGGAGTAATCTGATTAATCATAAATGAGGGGCAAAATACCTTTTGACCCTCATATCATAATATTAAATCGTATGATTAATATGATATTGAGGTTAAGCAGGTAATTGTCATAATTATACTTAGTATGGTTATGGCATCCCTCAATATCGCATAACAGGACATCATAATATATTAAGAAACTATCAACCAGAGATTGCTAATATAGCCGATTAGCGTGTAACTATTTAATCATCTGGAGTGGTTGTCTGTAACAGGCAGAATAGCCGGATGATTAATTGACGCAGACATTTAATCAGGAGTGAAGGCTATGAGAGCAACAAATGCAGAGGTTATGGTTATTAATGGAACTATCAATAAGGATTGGATAAGACAGTATGGTGAAGATATTCACAATGTCAGGGAATTGTACATATCAAAGGATGTAAAGAAGATTGAGCCTGATATGTTAGCAGTTCTTGATAATCTTACGACTATAGTTGTGGATGAGGATAATCCATATTATGATAGCAGGGATAATTGTAATGCTGTGATAGACAGCCAGACTAATGAACTAATCATAGGCTGTCAGAGAACTGTTATTCCAGTAGGGATAACGGGAATAGGTGTATATGCATTTTATGGAAGAAGTGGTTTAAAGAGTATAACTATTCCATATAGCATATCTTATATATCTGAGTGCGCTTTTGAAGATTGTTATAATCTTGTTGATGTTAAGATGACTTCAGGTATCAGGCATATAGGTGCAAGAGCATTTGCAGGATGTGTAAGTCTTATGGACGTATGGGTACCGGAAGAGATTGCAGAAGTGCAGGAGGGTGCATTTGAGAGTGTCAATCATATCACATATGATGGAACGCTTGAATATGACGAATGGGGTGCATGGATAGTAGGCTGATAACAATCCTATAATAACATATACACATTAGTAAAAGGAGAACTGGTAGCGGTAAGCTACTAGCTCTCCTTTTTTTTAAGATTATCAAGTGCAAATTCACATGACTGTACAACAAGTTCATTTACAGATATATCCTCCTGCTGTGCAATCAGTGATAATCTGTCAGCTAATTCTTTGGGAATACGATAAGTTCTGTTTACATATTCCGTTTTTTTGATTTCGAACTCCATAATATCACCCACTTATATTATTTATTTTTATGCAAATATTATCAATATGATGTAAGTGTCAAAAGTATAAAAAGTCGTTTCTGCTTGCAGAAAAAGACTTTTTTACTTTTGATACTCACATCATCAATATATATTTTAGTGTTAAACAAAAATGAAATATATACAACAAAATTACACATTAAAAAGTATGTGTATTATTGAAATAAAATATTATGCGGTGTATACTGTTTACAAATAGAGTTGTAAAAAATTTTATAAAAAATATGAATTTATAAAACCTTTTTAAGATTGGTAACGTCATATAAGTGTTGGATATATAAATCATATCCAGATATGAAGAGGATTATATAACAGATATTATATATAATTAATACTGTTAATAATAAAAATAAATAATATGAAAGGAGGTTGATAAGTATAAGGGTGTAATATTATGAACAATGGGAAATGTTTAATAAAAGCAAAGGAGAATTTATGAAAAAATATCTGAGAAAAAGTGTAAAGCTGTTAATCGCATTGGGTATTTCGATAGTTTTTATTCTGGGATTTAACAATAAAAACTCAACGGCAGCTTCTAACACAGATATAAGACCCGGTTACGATGGGCAGTGGTATTATTATAATGATGGTAATATCGATATGAGCTATACAGGACTTGCCAGTAATGAATACGGCTGGTTCTATATAAGAAATGGAGTTATAGACTGGAGTTATACAGGATTAGCCAGCAACGAATATGGCTGGTTCTATGTAAACGGAGGAGCGCTTGACTGGAGTTACACGGGACTTGCGAGCAATGAATACGGCTGGTTCTATGTAAGCAACGGAGCACTCGATTGGAGTTATACAGGACTTGCCAGTAACGAATATGGCTGGTTCTATGTAAACGGTGGAGTACTTGACTGGAGTTATACAGGATTAGCCAGCAACGAATATGGCTGGTTCTATATAAACGGAGGAGCACTTGACTGGGGTTACACAGGATTAGCCTATAATGAATACGGCTGGTTCTATGTAAGTAACGGAGCACTTGACTGGAGCTACACAGGACTGGCCTATAATGAATACGGCTGGTTCTATGTAAACAATGGAGCGATAGACTGGAGCTACACAGGATTGGCATATAATGATAATGGCTGGTTCTATGTAAGCAATGGAGCAGTAGACTGGAGTTATACAGGTATTGCCTCTAATGACAATGGACAGTGGTACATAGAAGGTGGACAGATTAACTGGGGATATACAGGACAGATAAGCTTTGATGGCAGACTGTATGATGTGTCAGGTGGTAAGGCGACATTGCATATCGATGAGGCGCATCAGCATGTATACAGGGATGTAGTAGTTGCACCTACATGTACTTTAAAAGGTTATACAGAGCATATATGTGATGGATGTGGTGACAGTTATAAAGACAGCTATACTAAGGAATTGGGACATGACTATAAGTCAGAGATAACTAAATCACCAACATGTACAGAGAATGGAGTAAGAACATATACATGTAACAGATGTAATGACTCATATATAGAGCCTGTATTAAAGACAGCACATAGGTATGAGGATACAGTAGTAGAGCCTGTATTAAAGACAGCACATAGGTATGAGGATACAGTAGTAGAGCCAACATGTACAAGCGCTGGTTACACTAAGCATGTGTGTCCTATATGTGGCGATAGTTATACAGATAATGAAAAGGCTGCATTAGGACATAGTTATACATCAGAAGTAAATCTGGAGCCAACATGTACACAAAACGGTGAAAAGATATATACATGCAGCAGATGCCATAATTCGTATACAGAAACGATTGCAGCTACAGGACATAAGTATGTAGATACAGTTGTTGCACCAACATGTATAAGTAATGGATATACTAATCATGAGTGTAGTGTATGTGGCGAGTCATATTTTGATGATGTGAAAGATTTTCTGCCTCACAGCATGACTACAGAAATAACAGAAGAACCTACATGTCAAAAGGAAGGTTCTAGTATTGATACATGTAGTCTATGTGGATGGAAGAGGTATAACACATTACCTAAGACAGACCATAATTATGTTGTATCCAGAGTAATAGAACCAAGCTGTACACAAGAAGGATTTACACAATATGCGTGTACTATGTGTAATCAATCATATAATACTGATTATACAGAGGCAACAGGTCATTCTTATGAAATAACAAGAGTTGTAAAAGAAGCAACTTGTACAGAGGAAGGATATATTGAACTTAGGTGTTCAAAGTGTAGAGATTTTAAACATGAAAATACACCAAAGGCTGAGCATAAGTATACAGATAAAGTTGTACCACCAAGCAGTAAAGAAAAAGGATACACATTACATACATGTACAGTGTGTAGATATTCATATAAGGATAATTATACAGAGGATTATGACCCACATAGAAAGGTATATGGTGATGAATATGATGCAAGAGCTATATATGTAGAGCCCGGCGACAGAGTTGTATTTGACTTATCCAGAGAGTATAAGGGCTATAGCGTGGGCAGTGAATACGGATATAAAGAGCTTGAAGCAGGACAAGAAATAGAGATAACTAAAGATTATGAATATAAGAATTTACAATTTAAGGCATCTACAGGTAGTTATGATAGTTATTATTGTAAAATTTTTGTAGGTAATATAGATAAAGAAAGTGGTTTCTTCTATTTTGAAAATCAGGATGAACCGGGAACAGCTACAATATATAACTATGTTGGTGATGATGCAGAACAGATTACATCATTAGCAGTACCTGCACAGGTTGCCGGATTAAAGGTTACAAGTGTACATAGCACTTTTGATACATGTACTTCATTGGAAGAACTTATATATTCAGAGGGAATTACAGATGTTGTTTTTGAAACTAATAATATAAGTAACTTTGCAGTACCAACAGAATTACAAAATCCATCTAAGAGGATAGTTATTCCATCAACTGTAACAAGCGGTAAAATAAGTAGTGGTCATAGTTTCATGGATAGTAGCCGAAAGACACGTGAGATTGTGTTTAACGGTACACCTAATATACCAGATGGCTTCTGTAGTGGAATGGAAAATCTTAAAAAGGTAACTTTATTACCGGGTGTACAGACAATAGGAGAAAGTGCATTTGCTGGGACAGGAATAGAAGAATTTTCTTTACCAGAGTCTGTTACATCAATTGGAAATTATGCTTTTGCAAATTGCGACAATTTAACAGAGGTTATCATACCAGAGAGAGTTAACAATATTGGTGAAGGTGCTTTTTCTGATTGTGAAAATGTTGAAAAAGTAGTCTGGTCAGATAAGTTGACAGAGATACCTAAAAATACATTTAAGAATTGTGTATCACTTAAGGATATTAATTTTGGTAATGTACAGAGTATTGGAACATCAGCATTTGACACTTGTACATCATTAACATCGGTAAATATTCCAGATAGCGTAACTAATATAGGTGACCATGCATTTAGTGGCTGCTCATCACTTGTTATAGATAAGCTTCCAACTAATGTGACAGTTTACGATGACGGAGTGTTTAACGAATGTAAGGCATTTACTTTATCAGAAATTCCAGAAGGAGTTACAAAGATATGGTCTGGAGCATTTGCAGGATGTGAATTCCCGGATTCAATCACACTTCCTGTCTCAATTGAGGTTGCAAGAGGTCTTAATGGCTGTAAGAAATTAATCTTAAAGGAAGGAGTTACAAAGCTTGACTCACAGATAAAGTATTGCAGTGAAGTTGAAGAGGTAATACTTCCTGAGACATTAACAGAGATTGGAAACAGAGTATTTGAGGGATGTGACTCATTAAAGTCTATTACAATTCCTAAGAGCCTTGAGCTTTGTCCGGGTGCATTGTCAGTGTGGGGACCAGCATTTGAATTTTCAAGCATAGAAACAGTGACATTTGAAGAAGGCACTGAAAAGATACATAATGCATTGTTTGCTAACTGTGGTTCATTAAAGACTGTAAATATACCTGACACAGTTAAAACGATAGGACAGTATGCTTTCATTTACTGTGAAAACCTTGAAAGTGTAAATATTCCAGAAGGTGTTACAACACTTGAAACAAGCTGCTTTGCTCATTGCGGCAACCTTAAGAGCATAACTATACCATCAACAATAGATGATGTAGGCGGTGCTATATCAGGTTCACCTTTTGAATATTGCGGTATTGAAACTGTAGAATTCACAGGAAACAGAACAACTATACCACAAAGTATATTTTATGAAAGTAACAACTTAAAGCATGTTATTTTCCCAGAGAATTTAAAGGAGATTGGAAACACAGCATTTTATAGCTGTGACTCACTTGAAACAGTAACATTCCCAGAAGGACTTGAGAGAATAGGTGACGGCGCATTTGCATACTGCCCTAATCTTACAGAGGTTACTATACCTAATAGTGTAACATACTGGGGAAGTGAGTCGGCGTCAGGTCTTGGAAATGCCTTTGAATATAGTGGACTTAAGACAGTACACCTTAACGAAGGAAGAACAGAAATACCAAGTTATGCATTTATTCACTGCGAAAACCTGACAGACATTAACATACCTTCAACAGTGGAAAAGATAGGCGATTATGCATTTGATTACTGCAACAGCTTAGAGAGTATAGTTCTTCCAGAAGGTCTTACAAGTCTTGGAATGGCAGCTTTCGCTAATACAGGAAGTTTAAGAAGTATTGTATTACCTAAGTCACTTACTAACTACGGCTGGGTAGTAGGCGGAGGACCTTTCGAGTACAGCGGATTAAGTGAAGTTACATTAGAGGATGGAACAACTAACATAGCAGAAGGATTATTTACATTTTGTAAGAATCTTTCAACTATCAACATTCCATCATCAGTCACAACTATTAATAATTATGCATTCTATGGCTGCGAAAGTCTTACTTCATTCACTATACCTGCTAATGTGACAACATTAGGAGCCCAGGTGTTCTATGACAGTGGAGTAACAGAAATGTTTATTCCTAAGACACTTACGACAGCCGGTAACAATACAATGAGTGCATTTGAAGGAAGTAACATAGCAAAGATTACATTAGAAGAAGGAATAGATACAATAAGTACAGCAGAGTTTACATTATGCAAGAAGCTTACTGAGGTCAACCTTCCATCTACACTAAAGACAATAGAGAACAGTGCATTCCAAGGCTGTGATGCGTTAGTAAGTATCACTATCCCTTACGGCGTGATAAGCATAGAAGGATATGCATTTGCAGACTGTGCAGCATTGGAAAAGGTTGTTATACCATCAAGTGTGACATCGATTGCAACACTTGGCGGTCAGCATATATTTGCACATATAAAGACTTCTGGAGATAAGTATCCAACAATGTATGTAAAAGAAGGAAGTTATGCACAGACATATGCAAAGGATAATAACATTAATTATGTGGTTGCAGATGTTGAATAATGCAGATATAGGTTAATTCCTGATAAATGTAACCGGATTATAACTGGAAACTGGTTTATGTCATTGAAATATTATGGCATAGACCAGTTTTTTAGTTCGAATGTATGAAATATGAATATATTGAGAAAAAAATATTGACAAATGACAAAAGTTAGAATATTATAATAACAGTTAGAAATAACTAACACACATGCCTATATAAATATATTAAATGAACGGGTCTGGAGCCCGTTTATTTAAAAAATGTGAGTTAGTAACAACTAACGCGAGTTAGTAATAAACTAACATAGATAATAATTGTTATGTTAAAGGAATGTGATACGAAAAATTTCTTTAATATACAGAATGAATATAAACAGGTTCGCAGGATAAGGAGGATAAGGATGAGCGTAGTTATAATCGGTGGTAATGAATGTATGGTATGTCAATATGAAAAGATATGTAAGAAGCATGGTTGTAAGGCGAAAGTATTTGTAAAGGAAAAAAGCGGGTTCAGCAAGCAGATAGGTAATCCGGACCTTATGATACTTTTTACAAATACTGTTTCACACAAAATGGTACATAGTGCCGTTACAGAGGCGAAGAGCAAGGACATACACATTGTGCGTTCACACTCAAGCAGCGCCTCATCACTTAATGCAGTTCTTCAGGAATATATGACTGAGAATAAGGCATGCTAATAGATATATAAGATATTGTATGAAATCAGAGCAGATGTTCAGACATTTGAAAATGTATTAATAATGGCAGCATGTTTATTAATCAGAACAGACAGATGGAGGATGATAATGAGTAAGAGTCTTGAATTACAGATAGTAAGCGAGTGTGCGCCTACATTGGCAGGTATAAAAACGGCGAATTTGTTTAATTATAAGTATAGTGATAAAGAAGCATTTAAACTTGAACTTGACAGTGCCAACGAAGAACTTAATAAGAAGGGACTGTATATAAAGGCTCTCAGAAGCAGTGACACAAGCACACTTATATATGTATATAGAAGGAACCTCTTATTCAAAGACCTTAATAAAGACGAAGTGTGGAATATACTCACAGACTATGGATACACTATAAGAAATGTAGACGAGTCGATAAAAAAGCTTGAGCAAAGACTTGGAGAGAGTGTTTGTTTTCCACACGAAATAGGGTTGTTCTTAGGATATCCGGCAGAGGATGTGAAGGAATTTATCGCCAACAAAGGACAGAACTGTAAATGCTGTGGCGTATGGAAGGTGTATTCTAATGAGCAGGAAAGTGTACGTACTTTTGAACGCTTTAAGAAATGCTCTATGGTATACCAGAAAGTGTTTACAGGCGGAAGAACTTTAAATCAGTTGACCGTGAATGCGTGATGTGAAGCGTGTTCACTCAACATATATGGCATATTTGATATATAACATCATATATCCAGATTAAATAATATTATATGGAGGATTTATAAAATGAGTAAAGTTGCAGTTGTATATTGGAGCGGTACAGGTAATACAGAGGCTATGGCAAATGAAGTGGCAGAGGGTGCAAAAGCAAAGGGAGCTGAGGTAACAACTTTTACAGCTTCAGAGTTTGGTTCAGCAGACCTTGCTACATATGATGCAGTAGCATTCGGATGCCCTGCTATGGGGGCTGAAAATCTTGAGGAGTCTGAATTCGAGCCTATGTTTACAGACTGCGAAGGAAGTCTTTCAGGAAAGAAGATTGCGCTTTTTGGTTCATACGGATGGGGAAGTGGCGAATGGATGGATGACTGGGCTGACAGATGTAAGAATGCAGGGGCTATTTTTGCATTTGACCCTGTAATCTGTAATGAAGCACCAGATGATGATGCAAAGGCAAGTTGTAGAGAGCTTGGGGCTGCGTTGGCATAGTTGTGGCTGATATATATCTGGTTAGTGGGTTCAGGTGATAATGCAGGATTACTGCGGAATGGACTAATGAGCAGATGGATTGGCGAACGGACGATATAAGGTATGGCAAGGCTGCCGCTGATAATGTTTCGGACACCAGAAAACTGGTCGGTTATTTCTAATACTTTCCATATAGATATTGTATATGGACGCTACCGCTCAGACGCGCCATCCTTGGCACGGCTTCACTTGCGGGTACATCCTTGTACCCGCATAGCTGTATACAGAAGGAAAGTATAAGAACTAACACAACCAGCTTTCAAGTGTGTCCTACACATTATTCGCGGCAGCCTTGCCATACCTTATATCTGACTTTGGCGGAATTTGAACAGGTGATATATATCAGGCGTAATTTGGAATATTAGAAAAAGTAAGATTATCAAACATCAACTTAATACTAAATTATTCCAACAGCCAGACATAATATACGGGGCGGGTCGCATGAATAATGCGAAGGGCACACTTGAAAGCCGGAGGTGCTGTTTCTTATACTTTCCCTTAACTCCTCAGATAGGAGGGTACAAGGATGTACCCGACAGCGAAGCCGTGCCAAGGATGGCACGGCTGAGCGGTATCGTCCGGCAGAAGTATCTATATGGAAAGTATTAGAAACAGCCCTCCGGTTTTCTGGTGTCCGAAGCTATATTCGTGTGACCCGCCCCGTATATTATGTCGTCCGTTCGCCAACATATTTACACCACCCAATGCCGCGCCAACAGGTTAGTCGTTCCTCAATAATCTCCGCCACAACTTACACTCGTTGCCATAATATAACAAATATTAAAAATATCTAAAAAAAGTAATTGACATCTAATGAGCGTTAGTATATACTAACACACGTGATAAATGAAAAACATTATCAACATACATAGATATACATACAGACAGGAGTGATATTATGCCATTATCAATGATAGGTGAAGGTGAGACAGCAACAATAACAAGAGTTGGTGGTAAGGAAGAAACAAGACGTTTTCTTGAAAATCTTGGCTTTGTAGTAGGAGCTATTGTTACAGTAGTTTCAAAGACAGGTGGTAATGTTATAGTTAATATCAAAGAGTCAAGAGTAGCTATAGGTAAGGATATGGCTACAAAGATTATGGTATAGCATTTATTCAGCATTTAAAGAAAGTTTGATACAGATTAAACTGCTAAGAATTAATTGCTGCATAAGTACATATTGTTATAAAGACTTGTAAAGCAAGCCTCTATATAGATTTCATCATTATCATGGTGAATATATAAGCCGTAGCTGCATTTCAGATATAACTGCTATGTATTAAAGATAATGATGATTGACAATAATCATTAAGAAGGAGAGATGAAGATGACTTTAAAGGAAGTTTCTGTAGGTCAGACCGTTAAAGTTGCTAAGCTTAATGGTGAAGGCCCTGTTAAGAGAAGAATTATGGACATGGGCATTACAAAAGGTGTTGAAGTATATGTAAGAAAAGTTGCACCTTTAGGTGATCCAATTGAAGTAACTGTCAGAGGATATGAATTATCTATTCGTAAGGCAGATGCGGCTATGATTGAAGTTGGCTAGTTATGTGATTTTTTTTGGCAAAGGGTTAGCAAAAACTAATCCTAGCAAGCACAATCTAAACACAGACAGTTATAACTAAACAAAGAAAGAGGTAGAAAGATGTCAATTAAGATTGCATTAGCAGGTAACCCAAACTGCGGTAAAACAACATTGTTCAATGCACTCACAGGCTCTAACCAGTTTGTTGGTAACTGGCCAGGCGTTACTGTTGAGAAAAAAGAAGGTAAGTTAAAGGGACATAAAGATGTTGCCATCATGGACTTACCAGGTATTTATTCACTTTCTCCATACACTTTAGAGGAAGTAGTTGCAAGAAACTATCTTATTAACGAAAGACCAGATGCTATCATCAATATTGTTGATGGTACTAACATTGAAAGAAACTTATATCTTTCAACACAGATTATGGAACTTGGTATTCCAGTAATTATGGCTGTAAATATGGTAGACCTTTTATCAAGAAATGGTATTACACTTAATACAGCCCAGTTATCAGAAAAGCTTGGATGCGAAGTTGTAGAAATATCAGCACTTAAGGGAACAGGTATCAAGGAAGCAGCAGATAAGGCTGTAAAGCTTGCCCAGTCTAAGAAGGTTAATAAGCTTGTTCATAAGTTCAGTGATGAAGTTGAATCTGTTATAGAGGCAGTTGAAGGCAAGATTGGTCTTGATGTTGCAGATGAACAGAAGAGATTTTTTGCTATCAAGTTATTAGAGAGAGATGATAAGATAGGACAGCTTATGACAAGCGTTCCTGATGTATCAGAAGAGATAGCTAAGCTTGAGAAGGACTTCGATGATGATACAGAAAGTATTATCACAAATGAGAGATATACATACATTTCTTCTATTATTGATGAATGTGTAAAGAAGGCACACAGCAAGGATAAGCTCTCAACTTCTGATAAGATTGATAAGATAGTAACTAACAGAATATTAGCACTTCCAATATTCGCAGCAGTTATGTTCTTAGTATATTATATTGCAATGGTAACAGTTGGTTCAGCAGCTACAGACTGGGCTAATGATGGTTTATTTGGTGATGGTTTCCATCTTTTCGGTATCGGTACTTCAGCTTATGAAGAAGTAGAAGAAGAATATGGCGACTCAGATGCAATCATAGCTGCATATGTAGAAAGCCTTGGTTCTAAGGGCGAAGCAATAGCAGATGCCATTGATACAGAAGCAGATGACTATGATTCAGAAGAAGCTGTAAAGGCTCTTACAAGTCTTAAGGCTATGGTTAAGTCAACAGATACAGTTGACTACACAGTAGAAGACGAAGAAACACTTGAAACTACAGAAGATACAGCAGATGCTGATGCTATCAAGGAAGCTATTGACCTTGCTATCCAGTATGATGGCGCTGCTCCAGACCCAGCAGATTATGGTGTATGGGTTCCTGGTATTCCAGTACTTATCGAAGATGGTCTTGATGCAATCGGTTGTGCAGACTGGTTAAAGGGACTTATCCTTGATGGTATTGTAGCCGGTGTTGGTGCCGTACTTGGTTTCGTTCCTCAGATGTTAGTATTATTCTTATTACTTGCTATCTTAGAGGCATGCGGATATATGGCACGTATCGCATTTATTATGGATAGAATTTTCAGAAGATTTGGTCTTTCAGGAAAGTCATTCATTCCAATTCTTATCGGTACAGGTTGTGGTGTTCCGGGTATTATGGCTTCACGTACAATCGAGAACGAAAGAGACCGTCGTATGACAATTATGACAACAACATTTATACCTTGTGGTGCTAAGACACCATTCATCGCTATGATTGCAGGTGCAATATTTGGTGGTTCACCTTGGGTTGCAACATCAGCTTACTTTATCGGTATGGCAGCAATTATCGTATCAGGTATTATTTTAAAGAAGACAAAGTTATTCAGCGGAGATCCAGCACCATTCGTTATGGAACTTCCTGCATATCATATTCCAACAGTTGGCAACGTACTTAGAAGTATGTGGGAGCGTGGCTGGTCATTCATCAAGAAGGCTGGTACAATCATCCTTCTTTCTACAATCGTTGTATGGTTTACAACATACTTTGGATTCACAGATGATGGATTCAGAATGTTAGCAGAAGATGAAATTGATATGAGTATCTTAGCTAAGATTGGTAGTGCAATCTGCTGGATATTCACACCACTTGGATGGGGTAACTGGCAGGCAGCCGTAGCTTCAATCACAGGACTTGTAGCTAAGGAAAACATCGTTGGTACTATGGGTATCCTTTATGGTGGCGGAGATTTATCTCCATATGCAGCACTTGCACTTGAGTTCACTAAGTTAGCTGGTTTCTCATTCCTTACATTTAACCTTCTCTGCGCTCCTTGCTTCGCAGCAATCGGTGCTATCAAGAGAGAGATGAACAGTGCTAAGTGGACTTGGACAGCTATTGGATATCAGTGTGGTTTCGCTTATGTAGTATCACTTTGCATCTACAATATAGGCAGACTTATCGCTGATGGTGCATTCAGCATCTGGACAGTAGTAGCTATTCTCTTAGTAGTTGGTTTCTTATATCTTTTATTCAGACCAACAAAGGAAGCTAAGGAATATAAGAAAGCTGCTGGTGCCAACTAATAATTAAGCCAATACTTTCCTAATCATTAATCATAACTCTTAAGGTATATAAAAGTCTGGCATATGATTGCATACGTAAGTAAATGTAATAAGCCATATGCCAGATGAAGCCTTAAGAAAGTAACTAAGAATTAAAAGCAGCAAAATGTCACGGAGGTCGGTAATAATGGGTACAGTAATAGTTACAGCAGTATTAGTTGTTATTGTAGCAGCGATTGTATTCAGTATGGTTAAAGGCAAGAAGAATGGTAAACACACATGTGGCGGAGATTGCGGACACTGTGGAGGTTGCCACTGATTATAGGAGGCATCGATGCAGAGGTACTATTCGGATGATGAGAATGCTTCTAATACAGTTAGCTATGAGAGAAGCAAAATGCAGAAGGATATAATTCTGCAAATGTTAAAAAAAAAGGGTTGCAGGATAACCAAACAGAGAATGATGTTATTAGATATTATTCTTGAGGAGGACTGCTCATGTTGCAAAGAAATATACTATAAGGCAAGCAAGATTGATCCTAAGATAGGAACAGCAACTGTCTATCGCATGATTAATACACTTGAAGAGATAGGTGCCATAAGCAGAAAGAATATGTATAAGGTACACTGTACAGAAAGCTACGAGGAAAATGGTGATACATTTTCAGTGGAGTTTGATGATAATTCAGTTATTAATCTGCCTGCGAAGAAGTGGAACCAGATAATAGAAAAAGGTCTTGCGGCATGTGGTTACATAGATAACCAGACAGTAAAAAGCGTGACAACAATACCCTTTTGTTCTTAATATAAAAGTAAAATCACCACAGGTATAGCAGTAGTCTGTACGTGTGGTGGTTTTTGTTTTTTAATGTACAGTCATAATAAAGAATAGTAATGTTACAGCTCAAAGTCAATTCCAAAAATATTGAGCATTTTTCGATGAGATGTATAAGCTATATAAAATCTGAACAGCAACTTGATAAAATTTATCAAAAATAAGAAAAAGTGTAGAAAAAAGTAAAAAATAGGTATATAATACGAAAACAAAAAAAGAAACATACCAAATGTATAGTTACATGCTCAAAACTATGGTTAGATATGACTTATGTTGAATAGCTATGAATGATTATATGAGATATAGCTATATATAATTATGTAGAAAAGAGGTTAATTATGAAAAATGTATTTAAGAAGATTGATGGAGTTAAGACAGGAATATTTGCAGCAGGTGTACTTTTTGGTACAGCAGGTATCAAGATATTAGCAAGCGATGATGCAAAGAAGTTATATACTAACTGCACAGCAGCCGTATTACGTGCAAAGAAGTGTGTTATGAAGACAGCTACAACTATTCAGGAAAATGCTGGTGATATCTATGCAGAAGCTAAGGCAATCAACGAAGAAAGAGAAGCTGCTGCTGAGGTTGTAGATGAAGATGATGATGACCTTGATTTAGACTTTGAAGAGGAAGATGTTACAGAAGAGTCAGCAGAGGCACAGAACTAATCATATTGCCATAATAGGTACAGTACGAAAAATAGATAGAGGATTATTATGAAATTCTATATAAAACATAGTATAAAAGGCCGTTTGAGAGTGCATATGGATGTTAAGCGTATGACTTACAAGCAGGCTGACATCCTTGAATATTACCTTAAGAATGTGGAGTCAGTATATGAAGTTAAGGTATATGAAAAGACTTGTGATGTCGTAATAAGTTATACTAATGATAAGAAGTACATAGTTAGAAAGTTACTTGACTTCAGTTATGACAGTGTGCAGGTTCCAGATGATGTAGTAAGCAGCTCAGGCAGGGAAATGAATGCGTATTACCAGGACAGGCTTGTTAATAAAGTATTCTTAAGAGTGGCAAGCAAGATGTTCTTACCTATACCATTCAGAAATACAATAACAGCGATTAAGTCTGTCAAGTATATAGCAAACGGTGTGAAGACACTTGCAAAGGGCAAGATGGAAGTTCCTGTACTTGATGCAACGGCAATCGGAGTTTCTATATTAAGAAATGACTTTAATACTGCCGGTTCAGTTATGTTCCTGCTTGGCATAGGCGAGATTATGGAAGAATGGACACATAAGAAGTCAGTAGGCGACCTTGCAAGAACTATGTCACTTAACGTAAGTAAAGTATGGTTAAAGACTTCTGATACAGAGGTGCTCATACCAGTTAATCAGGTTAAGAATGGCGATGAGATAATAGTACATGTAAGTAACATAATACCTTTCGATGGTGTTGTAACATCTGGAGAGGCTATGGTTAATCAGGCATCACTTACAGGTGAATCAGTACCGGTTGCAAAGCGTATTGGTATGTCTGTATTTGCAGGAACTGTTATTGAAGAGGGCGAGCTTACTATAAAGGTTAAGCAGAACGGCGGAAACAGTAAGTATGATAAGATAGTTAAGATGATAGAGGAGTCAGAAAAGCTCAAGTCTGGTCTTGAAAGTAAGGCTGAACATTTAGCAGACTCACTTGTGCCATATACATTAGGTGGTACAGCACTTACTTATCTTTTGACAAGAAATGTTACAAAGGCACTTTCTATACTTATGGTTGACTTCTCATGTGCATTAAAGCTTGCTATGCCTATAACAGTATTATCTGCTATAAGACAGGCAGGCCAGAATGACATAACTGTAAAGGGTGGTAAGTTCTTAGAGGCTGTAGCTGATGCAGATACTATTGTATTTGACAAGACAGGTACACTTACAAAGGCGACACCTACAGTTAAGTGCGTTTATTCATTTAACGGTGACAGTGAAGATGAGCTGTTAAGAATGGCAGCATGTATGGAAGAGCATTTTCCACATTCTATGGCTAAGGCAGTTGTTGATGCAGCAGCCAGAAAAGGTCTTCGTCACGAGGAAATGCATACAAAGGTTGAATACATAGTTGCACATGGTATATCTACAACTATTAACAGTAAAAAGACTATCATAGGAAGTTATCACTTCGTATTTGAAGATGAGAGATGTAGTGTTCCGGAAGGAAAGGAAGAGTTATTTGATAATCTTCCAACACAGTATTCACATCTTTACCTTGCTATTGAGGATAAGCTTGCAGCAGTTATATGTATCGAAGACCCTGTAAGACCAGAAGCACCGGAGGTTATTGCAAGATTAAAGGAACTTGGCATATCCAAGGTGGTTATGATGACAGGTGACAGCGAGCGTACTGCTAAGGCAATAGCCGGCAGGGTTGGCGTTGATGAGTATTATTCAGAGGTACTTCCTGAGGATAAGGCTTCATTTGTTGAGAAGGAAAAGAAGGCAGGAAGAAAGGTTATTATGATAGGTGACGGTATTAACGATTCACCAGCCCTTTCGGCAGCCGATGTAGGTATAGCCATAAGTGATGGAGCACAGATAGCAAGAGAGATAGCAGATATTACTGTAAGTGCAGAGGACTTAGGACAGATAGCTTTCATTAAAGACCTCAGTAATAATCTTATAAAGAAGATTAACCGCAACTACAGGACTATAGTATCTTTCAATTCCGGACTTATTGCTCTTGGCGTTCTTGGTATAATACCACCAACAACATCTGCATTATTACATAATACTTCTACACTGCTCATAAGTATGAACAGTATGAAGGATATACCGGTTGAAGTGGAAATTAATTAATCAGCATACAGAAATACAGTTAATGATACATATTATCATTAACTGTATTTCTTTTTTTAGTTATTGATATTATAATATTAATAAGAGTTAGAAAGAACTAACTCGATATTGAATGTTACAAGTTAATATTACAATCGAAAAAAATTAAGAAAGCGGGGAATCAAGATGTTTCTTACTGTAAAAGATTTAAAAAAATCATACGGCAGCGGTTCTACGAAAGTGGAGGTGCTTAAAGGAATTAACTTTGAGGTACAGAAAGGAGAAATATGTGTTTTACTTGGTCCTTCGGGTTCTGGTAAGTCGACACTTCTTAATATAATAGGTGGAATAGATGATGCAGATTCAGGCTATGTAAGTATTAATGATGAAAAGACAAAGGATATGAAGGAGAGTGAACTCACAAAGTATAGAAGAAAGCATTTAGGATACGTGTTCCAGATGTATAACCTCATTCCTAACCTTAATGTAAAGGAAAATATAGAGGTTGGCGCATACTTAAGCGACTCGCCACTTGATATAGATGAGCTTCTTAACACACTGGGACTTTCTGAGCACAAGTATAAGCTTCCTAACCAGTTATCAGGTGGACAGCAGCAAAGAACAGCCATAGGAAGGGCTATTGTCAAAAATCCGGATATACTTTTATGCGATGAGCCTACAGGTGCGCTTGATTATCACACCTCCAAGGAGATATTAAAGCTTATAGAGGATGTCAATAAAAAGTATGGCAATACAGTAATTATGGTAACTCATAATGATGCTATCCAGAATATGGCTGACAGGGTCATAAAGTTAAGAGATGGCGAGATTATGGATAATATCGTTAATAAGAATAAGATACAGGCAGCAAGCCTTGAATGGTAGGAGGATAGTATGAAAAATCCATTGAATAAACGTCTTCCAAGAGAGTTCACAGGTGAGATAGCAAAGTACTTAGTTATATTTGTGTTTATGACAGCAGTTATAGGACTTATAAGCGGCTTTCTGATTGCTGACGGAAGTATGTATAACACATATAATGAAAGCTTTGAGAAGTACAATGTCGAGGATGGTAACTTTGAACTGTATACAAAGGCTGATGACAGCATTATAGATAAGCTTGACGAGGAAAATGTCACTATATATGAGAACTTCTACAAGGAAGAGAAAGTAAAAAGACATAATAATACTAAGATAGACGATGATGATGCAAGTACATTAAGATTTTATATCAACAGGGAAGATATAGACAAGGTTGATGTGATGGAAGGCCGTCTAGGAGAAGACATCAATGAGATTGCTATAGACAGAATGTATGCATCCAACAACGACATCAAAGTCGGTGATACAATAATGGCAGGTTCAAGGACACTTAAGGTCACAGGTTTTGTAGCACTTTCTGATTACAGTTGTCTGTTTTCTGATAATTCAGACACTATGTTTGACTCTGTTAAGTTTGGTGTTGGTGTTGTATCCAGGAAATGTTTTGATGCATTTGACGACACACACATTCACTACGTGTATTCATGGCTTTATGATAATAAGCCGGCAGATGATACAGAAGCAAAGAATATGGCTGATGACTTTATGAAGGTCATATCAAAGAATGCCATACTTGTGAACTATATTCCACAGTATATCAATCAGGCAATACATTTTACAGGTGACGATATAGGAAGCGACAGGTCTATGATGATAGTTCTTCTGTACGTGCTTATCGTTATTATGGCATTTGTATTCGCAGTCACAACTAATAATACAATCGTTAAAGAAGCCAATGTTATAGGAACATTAAGAGCTTCAGGTTACACAAGAAATGAGCTTTTAAGACACTATATACTGCTTCCAATCATAGTTACAGTATTTGGTGCGGTTGTTGGAAATGTGCTCGGATATACAATATTTAAGGGTATATTCGTTGAAACCTATTACGAGAGCTATTCATTCCCTACTTATCACACATTATGGAATGCGGATGCATTTTTATTAACAACAGTAATTCCGATTATTATTATGCTTGTTATAAATGTGCTTATAATCGGTTACAGATTAAAGCTTTCACCGCTTAAGTTCTTAAGAAGGGACCTTGCAAGAAAGCAGAAGAAAAAGGCTATGAGACTTCCTGACTTTAAGTTTTTTAACCGTTTCAGATTAAGAATAATAATCCAGAATATGCCTAACTATATAACATTGTTTATAGGTATACTTTTTGCAAATGTACTGCTTCTGTTTGGAATTATGTTAGGACCAATGTTAAAGCACTACCAGAATGAGATAACAGATACGCTTATAGCAGAGCATCAGTATATTCTTAAAGCGCCTGTTGATGTTGATAATGATGCGGCAGAAAAGTACTGTGTCAAGTCATTGGCTACCATAGAAGGCAGGCTTAAGAGTGAAGATGTCCTTATATATGGAATAAAAAACGACAGTAATTACGTTGATATAGATGCAGCCTCGCTAAAGAGTGATGAGGTCTATGTTACATATGGATATGCTGAAAAGTTTCAGATAAAAAAAGGCGACAAAATAACTCTTAAGGAAAAGTATGAGGGTAAAGAGTACGAATTCACAGTAAAGGGAATGTATAATTATCCATCATCATTTGCAGCATTTATGTCGGATGAGGCTTTTAAGGATATTTTTGACAAGGAGGATGACTACTATAGCGGATATTTTTCTAATGATACACTGGATATAGATGAAAAGTATGTTGCGACAGAGATAACCATTGCTGACCTTACAAAGGTGTCAAGACAGCTTGACCATTCTATGGGTTCTACATTTGAACTTGTAAAGGTATTTGCAGTTGTGCTGTTTGCAGTGCTTATGTTCCTTTTAACAAAGCTTATTGTTGAGAAGAATACAACATCAATCTCCATGGTAAAGATACTTGGATATTCCAACAGGGAGATAAGCAGGCTTTATGTGACATCGACAACGCTTGTGGTTGTTATATCAGTGGTTGTAAGTATGGGATTATCGGTTATTATTATGAATTATCTGTTCATGGTATTTATGGAGAAAATGTCAGGATGGATAACATGCTATTATAAGCCATCTATTTTCCCTGTAATGTTCATGATGAATATACTTGTGTATGCTGTCATATCACTGTTTATGATGGCTAAGATTAAGAAGATACCTATGGATGAGGCTCTTAAAAATGTAGAGTAAATATGTATGTCTAATGTAGACATAGTTGTATGATATTTTAAGTTTGGTTATTTATAGTAAAAAGCTGTCACGGCAGGCAATTGTTAATCATATATAATGCGCTTAAGGAAGTGTATTATATAGATAAATCTGCTATGACAGCTTTATTTTATTATGTTTAAATGTTGAAGATTGCTTGAGTTACAATTACCAACGTAATATAGCAATCAGTAGATATCGGTTGTCAAGATACATTTGAAAGCTGATATCATATCGTTCATATGTAATAAAGCCATATGTATAATTAATTCGTCTGAGTATGGCTTATGATAATCCTGTGTAAATTCTAAGTATATATACCCCTTTTATTACTTGTATATTTCCTGCCAGCGTGATACCATCTCAACGGCTTCGATTTCTGAGGATACCTTTGTAACAATCATACCATCAAGATAAATCTCATATACTGGAAACTTCTTGGAACTATTTCCGTGCTTAACCTCCACTTTACTGTACTTTACACGTTCCATAATAAAAAACCTCCACATATTATTTTGATGCCGGTTATACTTTGTGGGTACAAACGGCAGTCGTAACAACCTCACGTATTATAACATACGGAAATTTTAATTAAAATACAAGATTTGGTTTTAGTACCAAAGTACCAAAAAACAAATAAAAACATTGCATATTTAATGTATTTAAATTATAATAGAAAATACAGTAAATCGTAATTTACAATCGAGTTAAGGAGAAGGTATTATGCATTCACAACAGAATGTTGGGTTTAATGACAGCTATATGGCAGCTCACAGATTTGACAGAAGACTGGCGGTCATAGATAGGTTTTATCTTACGAGTGTAACCAATAGAGCATTTAATGATTATTTTGGGAATGCTACGTATGGATGTATTACTGAGTTCGTTAATCCTGACGAAAAAGAAAGTTTTATAGAATTTATTGATGGGTTTAGTGGTGAAGAAATAGAAAAATGTTTTCTGTTAAAAAATAGTGATGGCGAATACAGGCTTAATCTTGTTAAGCTTACAGCATTTGAGGGGAAACCGGTTTTACGTAATATAGATATCGAGATGGTAGATATAGATAGTGTTGTAGAAGTTAATTATAGAATATGTGACGATATATCAAGGGAAAGAGTAATTATGGGGCTTACCGGAGAGTATGTATTTATATATTCAGAACTTACCGGGGATATTAAGATTGTACGTTATGAAGCAAGTTCAAGAGAAGTAATTGTAAGGTTGCCTCTTGATGAGTGGCGTGAGTATATGGCAGATGGAAGAGTTGCCATGGAGGATATGGTAGAACTTGACAGTCTTATCAACTGTATAAGAACTTACATGTCAGATTTTTGTGTAAAGCTTACGACAAGTATGAGAACTTTAGGCAAGGTTATGGAAAAGGTTAAGTTTATCGGTACTGTATACACCAAGTATACAGGTGAGAATATTGTTACAGGCAGAATTGTGTTAGCAGATGGTGTTAACAGCATGGGCAATATAGTTGAAGTTGTTGATGAACTTACAATGGATTCACTAACAAAGGTATATAATAAGAAGACTATAACAGAGTATGCCTCAAGGCTGGTTAAGCAGGATACAGTAAACAGAATAAGCATAGCTATTCTTGATATAGACTACTTTAAGCAGGTCAATGACAGATATGGACATCTGTATGGTGATAAGGTGATCACAAGAGTCGCCAAAAAGCTTAAAGAGGTTGTCGGTGAAGATGGCGTTGTAGGACGTATCGGTGGCGATGAGTTTATGATTGTACTTAAGGGTATTAATGATGACTATGCGTTAAGAGGTATACTACGTGCCATAAGAACACAGGTTAAGTGGGAATTTAAGAATGATTATGAGAATTTTCAGGTTACAACCTCAATAGGTGTGGCTTTCAGTCCGAACAATGGTCATGATTATGAAGAGCTTTTCAAGAAGGCGGACTTCTGTCTGTATGTTGCAAAGGAAAAGGGCAGGGACAGATATGTGTTCTTCAGGGATGAGATGCACAGAGAGGCCTATCAGAATTCGCTCAATAAGAAGGATAAGATAATTAATGATGGCAGGGAAATGCGTGAGTTAAGATATCTTACTGATATTATGGTACAGTATAATCAGGATAAGAAAGCAGCTGTGATGGCAATGCTTGAGCATATGTTAATTATGTATAAGGTTGATAATATAAGTATTTATAAGGGCAAAGACCTTAAGAATATTGTATCAGTTGGAACACCGATAAAGTCAGAATCAGATATGTCTTACATAGACACAGATGGTTTTAAGATACTTATGGGTGACAAGACATATATAGCTTCAAGTTTCATTAACAAAAATCAGGATGTTGCACCGGAGTTTGTCGATGAGATGAGAAAAAGGCAAATACATTCAACTATACAATGTTTTATAGGAACAAAGGACGATGTAAAAGGTCTTCTTACAATAAACAGAATGAAGGCAGCATCTCAGTGGGCTGAGTATGAGATAGAGTGTTCTATTATAACGGCAACACTGATTAATATGATTATATAGACGATTACTCAAAGAATTGTTTAAAGTATTTTAGTAAATAAAAAACGGATAATTTTCTGCAAAGCCAGTACCTGCAAGGGATAGAGGTACATTGACATGCTATACTATATATAGTATGTCAGGTTGACTAAAAGACCAATATGTTGTAGAATTTAAGTCGCTGAAGATAATGATTATTGATGCACTATGCAGGTGGTTAGGACACTTGTATAGTGCATTACATTGTCTATAGGATTAATAGTGTATACATTATTTTATATATTTATGGTTATTCCGTGTAACCATAAGTCAGAGCTCAGAATTTTTAACATTATTTAGGATATAAATGGGAGGGTATGATTATAATGAAGATAATTAAGCGTAGTGGTTCAGAAGTAACATTTGACATTACCAAGATTATGGCAGCAGTATCAAAAGCTAATCAGGAGGTAGTACACAGTGAGAGGCTTTCGGATGAACAGATACAGACAATATCAGATAATGTTGAGAGTATATGTGAAGAGATGAACAGATCTCTTAATGTGGAGGAAATTCAGGACCTTGTTGAGAATCAGATTATGAATTTCAGGGCATTTGCAGTTGCAAGAAAGTATATTACATATAGATATAAGAGAGCTCTTGTGAGAAAGTCGAATTCAACAGACCAGCAGATATTAAGTCTTCTGGAATGTAATAACGAAGAAGTAAAGCAGGAGAATTCAAACAAGAATCCAACAGTAAACAGTGTACAGAGAGATTATATGGCAGGTGAGGTAAGTAAGGATATTACTAAAAGATTCCTGCTTCCAGCAGATATAGTCGATGCGCATGAGCAGGGGCTTATACATTTCCATGATGCAGATTATTTTGCACAGCATATGCACAACTGCTGTCTTGTTAATCTTGAGGATATGTTACAGAATGGAACAGTCATAAGTGAAACTATGATAGAGAAGCCACACAGCTTTTCTACAGCCTGCAACATAGCCACGCAGGCTATAGCACAGATAGCGAGTTCACAGTATGGTGGACAAAGTATATCACTTGCCCATCTTGCTCCATTTGTACAGATAAGCAGGGAAAAGTTTATTAAGCAGGTTGCTGAGGAGTTTAGGGCAACAGGAATAGACGCAAGTGAAGAGAAGATAAAGGAAGTTGCTGAACTAAGGGTAAGAGATGAGATAAAGCGTGGAGTACAGATGATACAGTATCAGGTCATAACACTTATGACTACTAATGGACAGGCACCATTTGTCACTGTATTTATGTATATAGATGAGGTACCTGAAGGTCAGACAAGAGAGGATCTTGCACTTGTTATAGAAGAGGTATTAAAGCAGAGAATTCAAGGGGTTAAGAATGAAAAAGGCGTATGGATAACTCCAGCGTTCCCTAAGCTTATATATGTTCTTGAGGAAGATAATATAAGAGAAGACTCTAAGTACTGGAATCTTACACAGCTTGCTGCACAGTGTACAGCTAAGAGAATGGTTCCTGATTATATCTCTGAGAAGATTATGAAGAAGCTTAAGGTCGATAAGAATGGTGACGGACACTGCTTCCCATGTATGGGCTGCCGTTCATTCCTTACACCATACAATGATCCTGAAACGGGCAAGCCTAAGTATTATGGAAGATTTAATCAGGGTGTTGTTACTCTTAATCTTGTTGATGTGGCATGTTCATCAGGAAAGGATATGGACAAGTTCTGGAAAATTCTTGATGAAAGACTTGAACTTTGTAAGAGAGCGCTTATGTGCAGACATTACAGATTAAAGGGAACACCTTCGGATGTTGCGCCAATTCTCTGGCAGAATGGTGCGCTTGCAAGACTTAAGAAAGGTGAAACTATAGACAAGCTTCTCTATGGCGGTTATTCAACTATTTCTTTAGGTTATGCAGGTCTTTGTGAATGTACTTATTATATGAAGGGTGTTACACACACGGCACCAGAAGGAACTGAGTTTGCATTAAAGCTTATGACTTATTTAAGGGATACATGTAACAGATGGGCAGAGGAAACTAATATTGACTTTAGTCTTTATGGTACACCTCTTGAGTCTACAACTTATAAGTTTGCTAAAAATCTTCAGAAGAGATTTGGTAAAATTAAAGGTGTAACTGACAAGAATTATATAACTAACAGTTATCATGTACATGTTACTGAGAATATAAATGCGTTTGATAAGTTAAAGTTTGAAGCGCAGTTCCAGGAGCTTTCTCCGGGAGGAGCTATTAGTTATGTTGAGGTTCCTGATATGAATGATAATATTCCAGCAGTTCTTTCTGTTATGCAGTTTATATATGACAATATTATGTATGCAGAGCTTAATACAAAGAGTGATTACTGTCAGGTATGTGGATACACAGGTCAGATTCAGATTATAACTGATGATGATGGAAAGCTTATCTGGGAGTGCCCTAATTGTGGCAACCGCAATCAGGATAAGATGAATGTTGCAAGAAGAACATGCGGTTATATCGGAACGCAGTTCTGGAATCAGGGACGTACTCAGGAGATAAAGGAGAGGGTGCTTCATCTGTAATGAGGTGTCCGGTGTCCTTGGGATGTTTGGTATAAAGAATTATAGATAATGAAATCGGTTCTAAACTTTACCTGTGGGGTAAGGTTTGGAACCGATTTTTGTTGTCAGAAACATTCTAATAATTATTACAAAGACAGATATAAGCTAAGGGAGGGCTGTCGCGAATAATGCAAAGGACACACTTGAAAGTCTGCCCCTGCTAATTCTTATACTTTCCCTAAATATTCAGATAGGAGGGTACAAGGATGTACCCGACAGTGAGGTCACGCCAAGGAGGGCGTGTCCGAACGGTATCGTCCGGTTACAAAACCTATACGGAAAGTATTAGAAGTAGCTGGGGTAACTTTCTGGTGTCCGAAGCTATATTTGCGACAGCCCTCCCTTGGTTTATATCGTCCGTTCGTTAATATATAATATATTACTTTAGATGCAATCACGAAAATGTGGCATGTCTATGAGCAACAACCGTTTTATGCTCTATGCCGCATACTCAGACTCCCCAAAGAAATCATTGTACCATACAAGGAACATATAAACAGTCCATATCTTTCTTGAGTTATCGGCTTTGCCTTCCTTATGCTCGTCAAGATACTTAACAAGCTCATTAGTATTAAAATACTTCTCAGCCGCTTCACTTGTGAACGCCTTTTTAATCATATTGTAATACTTATCATCCTTAAGCCATATTCTTATAGGAACTGGGAAACCGAGCTTCTTCTTTTCGGCTACCATATCAGGAAGGTATCTGTGTGCTGCCATACGCATAGCGTACTTAGTGTTAGACTTGTTCACCTTGTACTTAGTAGGTATAGTTCTTGCAACATTGAACACTTCCTTATCAAGGAAAGGAACACGAACCTCAAGGCTGTGTGCCATACTCATCTTGTCGGCTTTAAGAAGAATATCCCCGATAAGCCAGAAGTTAATATCAATATACTGCATTTTAGTTACGTCATCTTTATCCTTAACCTTGTCATAAAATGGCTTGGTAAGTTCCTTATGGTTGTACTTTCCAGTAGGGTTCTTTAATATCTTGGCACGTTCTTTTTCGTTGAACATAAATGCGTTACCGATAAAGCGTTCTTCAATATCCTTGCTTCCTCTTATAAGGAAATTCTTACCTTTGAACTTAAATGGAACAGCCTGTGCAACATTGGCAAGACCTTTGCGGAGTCCCTTTGGAAGCTTTCTGTAGCCTGCTGTATCAAGTGGTTCCTTGTAAATGTTGTATCCGCCGAAGAACTCATCAGCACCCTCGCCTGACATAGATACCTTTACGTGCTTTGCAGCAGTCTGGCTTACAAAGTAGAGAGCGATGGCAGCAGGGTCAGCTAAAGGTTCGTCCATATGATACTGGATTTTAGGGATAGCAGCCCAGTATTCCTCGCTTGATACAAGCTTAGAATAGTTGTCTATCTTGATTTTTTCAGATAAAGCCTTAGCATAGTCTATTTCGTTATATTTTTCATAGTCGAAACCGACTGTAAATGTCTTGTCGCCGTTAAATGTAGCAGCAACGTAGCTTGAGTCAACACCGCTTGAAAGGAAAGAACCAACTTCAACATCACTAATCTTGTGGTGCTCTACTGAATCGTGCATAGCATCATCTATTTCCTGAACGAATTCATCCAAAGACTTGTTTTCGTCAGCTTCAAATGTAGGTTCCCAGTATCTCTTTATGTTAATCTCGCCATTGTGGAAAGTGAAGCAATGACCCGGCATAAGCTTGTATACACCCTTAAAGAATGTTTCTGGGAGCACTGAATACTGGAATGTCAGGTAATTCTCAAGCGCTACATCATTAACTTCCTTTTTATAAGCAGGGTGTGCCAATATGCTCTTTATCTCAGATCCGTAGATAATGTTGCCGTCAACTACTGTGTAGTAGAAAGGCTTGATACCAAAGAAATCTCTTGCGCCAAAGAGAGTTTCCTTTTCGCTGTCCCAGATAACGAAAGCAAACATACCACGGAGCTTGTTTAACATATCTTCGCCGTACTCTTCATAAGCGTGGATAAGAACTTCTGTATCTGAATTGTTGGCAAATATATGTCCCTTTTCAATAAGTTCTTTTCTTAAGTCCTGATAATTATATATCTCACCATTAAATGTGATAACAATCTTTTTATTTTCGTTGAACATAGGCTGACTTCCGTTATCAAGGTCGATGATTGAAAGTCTTCTGAAGCCCATATAAGCCTTGTCGTCTATATACTGACCGGCACTGTCAGGTCCTCTGTGGATGATTTTATTCATCATATTAGTAAGTACATCCTTACCATTTTCAAGGTATCCTGTAAATCCAGCAAATCCGCACATATTACAAAACCGTCCTTTCTTAAATATGAATATTAAATATATTTATTACTATAATCTGTCATAACACAGGCGCAATAAAACTTGCATAGTAATATTAATAATGTTTACATGAATATTACATCATATACGAAAGCATTTAAAATAGCGGCTGTCATAAATGGTGCGACCCATGTAATCAATTATGTAATTATAGCAAACTGGGATATTTAATACAAGAAAATGTGCTAATCTTAATTAGGTATTTATATTTATTTTTTTACAGTCAGGAGTTATGCATAATCTGAAAGACTGGTATTGTATATCGGCTTCTATATAAAGTACTATAGATGTATAATAAAACAGGCATTTACAAAGTAATAAAAATATTTTATAATTGTAAGCAAATTTTAATAATATCTTGGATATAGTTCCAATATTAAATGTACAATATGGAGGATTGCGGTATGGAAAAGATTAAAATGACAACACCACTCGTAGAGATGGATGGAGATGAGATGACAAGAGTGTTATGGAAGCTTATTAAGGAAGAATTACTTTTACCTTATGTAGACCTTAACACAGAATATTATGATCTTGGACTTGTTCATCGTAATGAGACTAATGACCAGGTTACTATAGATTCAGCAGAGGCAACTAAGAAGTATGGTGTTGCTGTAAAGTGTGCTACAATTACTCCTAATGCAGCAAGAGTAAAAGAATATGACCTTAAGGAAATGTATAAGAGCCCTAACGGTACTATCAGGGCAATATTAGATGGTACAGTATTCAGAGCACCTATTATTGTTAATGGTATCGAACCATATGTTAAGACATGGAAGAAGCCTATAACTATAGCAAGACACGCCTATGGTGATGTATACAAGGCTTCAGAGATGAAAATTCCGGGAGCTGGCAAGGCAGAGCTTGTATACACAGATGAGCAGGGCAATGAGTCAAGAGAGCTTATTCATAACTTCAAGGGTGCAGGTATCATACAGGGTATGCATAACCTTAACGACTCTATAGAGAACTTTGCAAGAAGCTGCTTTAACTTTGCACTTGAAACAAAGCAGGATTTATGGTTTGCAACAAAGGATACTATATCTAAGAAGTATGACCATACATTTAAGGATATATTCCAGGAAATATATGACAAAGATTATGCGGATAAGTTTAAGGAAGCTGGTATAGAATATTTCTATACATTAATTGATGATGCAGTAGCAAGAGTTGTACGTTCAGAAGGTGGATATATCTGGGCATGCAAGAACTATGACGGCGATGTTATGTCAGATATGGTTGCTACAGCATTTGGTTCATTATCTATGATGACATCAGTGCTTGTATCTCCACAGGGCTACTATGAGTATGAAGCTGCCCACGGTACAGTACAGAGACATTATTATAAGCACCTTAAGGGTGAGGAAACATCTACTAACCCTATTGCAACTATATTTGCATGGACAGGAGCTTTAAGAAAGAGAGGAGAGCTTGACTCTATTCCAGAACTTTCAAAGTTTGCGGATACTCTTGAGAAGGCTTGTATCAAAACAGTTGAAGATGGTAAGATGACAAAGGATTTAGCACTTATCACAACACTTGACAATCCTGTTACACTTAATACACAGGACTTCATCAAGGCAGTAAGAGAAACACTTGATGAACTTATGTAGTTTCGGTAAATTATGATACCAGGGTCAAAAGGTCTGAACCCACATGAGCTTGCTCATAAGTGGGTGAATGACCTTGGGACCCGCCCCCAATATGAGCATAAAAGTGGGATGATAGTCCCACGATATGCGAATATTGGGTAGGGTGCTATGTGCCAGTGGCACATGTTTAGCACGGACCGAAGCGGAGCGTAGACGTGGGAGTGCGTAGCACGGAACAATCCGTAGGTATCTATAAAAATATATGACAGGAGGACTATTTATGAAGTTTAAGTTTGAGATAAAAGACCTTGTTAAACTTCCTAATATATTATGTTATATAAGAATTATAATGGTTCCCCTGTTCTTATATCTTTATTTTACAGCAGATGAACCGGGGGATTATTATATTGCCACGCTTATTGTGATGCTGTCGGGAATAACAGATTTTCTTGACGGACAGATAGCAAGACGATGTAATATGATAACAGACTTAGGAAAGGTCATTGACCCCGTGGCGGATAAGCTTATGCAGCTTGCTATGCTTGCTGCGCTCACGGTTAATGTAAGATATATGTGTGTACTTACAGGATATCTTATAGTTAAAGAAGTTGTTATGGCGTGTATTGGTTTTTGCATTTTAAGAAAGACCGGAAAAAGGCTTAATGGCGCCAAGTGGTATGGAAAGGTATGCACAGCAGTATTATATGTATGTATGCTGGTGCTTGTGGCTTTTCCTCATATGTTACAGAATTTTCAGGTTATTATTATGATTATATGTGCGGCAGTTCTCACACTTGCATTTGTTATGTATATAAGATTGTATACAGTTATGCTACAGGATTATAAATGCGGAAATCATAGTAAAGCATTATATTAAGAGGGAGTGTTATGCACAACGAATTATTGAATTATACTTTCAGAGGAATGAATATTAACCAGCTTGCAATCTGGTTTTTTATATATAGCTTTTTTGGCTGGGCTATGGAATGTGTTGTTATAAGAAAACAGCTCGGTTACTGGGAAAACAGAGGGTTTGCAAAGCTGCCTTTCTGTGTTATATATGGATTTGGAACATTTATAGCGTTTAATATATTTGCACCTATAGAGAATAATTATGTGGCATTGTATGTGTTTGGTGCAATATGTGCAACGATATTTGAATATATGACTGCACAGCTTATGATGAAGCTGTTCGGTGAGGTATGGTGGAATTATGACCACTTAAGATTTAACTATAAAGGTGTTATATGCCTGCAGAGCACACTTGGCTGGGGTCTTCTGGCAGTACTTATATTCGGAGTTTTTAACAGATTAGTTGAACGTATGGTCTTCTCAATAGATATGCATGCTGCAACAATACTTTCCGTAGTGCTTGTTGTATCATATGTGGCTGATTTCTCATATCATTTTACTAAGAGACTGATTAATAAAAGAATGGGAGAAGCAGTCAATGCTGCATCAAAGGGCAGCAGAATTATGAATATGTTCCATAAATAAAGTTATATAAAAATGGAGATTAGAATGTTACAAAGTCTTAAGAATAATATGAGACTGCTAAAGCAGAGCAAAAGACATATATTATTGTTTGAGCTTGCGTATAAGCTTATTGCAGTGGCGGTATTTTATCCGGTCATAACAGGTGTTATCCGTTTGTGTATGAAGATTTCAGGGATAAATTACCTTACCAATGAATATATAGCCAAGGCATTTACGAATCCAGTCATAATAATATTCTGCCTTATAGGAGTTATAGGGTTCGTTGCCTACTGTATATTTGAGATGGCATATCTTGCAGTATGTTTTGAAACTAAGAGAAAAGGTATACAAGCATCTATTATAGATAATATTTATAATGCCTTTCTACAGCTTAAGAAGCTGATAAGAATTCAAAGCATACCGCTTTTTTTATTTTTTCTTATATCAATTATCTTTATAAATGTTACAGTTGTTGGTAATATTATATTTACGGAAACTATAAAAAATCTGTTATGGAGTATGATGAGGCGTAACAGATATATTATATATGCAGCTGTGGCAGTTGTTGTTACATTTATATATTACTGGGTAATAAGAGGAATATTTTCATTCAATATATATATGCTTGAAGGCAGGAGTTTTACTGCTTCTTATAAGAAAAGTTCTGGTATAGTAAGAAAAAATGTATTGCGTATTATTGGTACAGTTGTGTTGTATAATCTGGCTCTGCTGGTGATTATATATATATTCTATGCAATTATATCAGTTTTTCTTATTGCAGGTGTGAAGATACTGGATATTGCATATATAGGAAGCGCTGTGTATCTTTCGGTACTTAGTACATTAAGGACGATAGTAAGATTATTCCTTGTATTTATATCTATACCTTGTTCTTTTTCTATGGTATCATATATGTATTATAAGTATGAGAACCTTTCTGATATAACTTTTGATTTTGTAGATATAGACGAGGGAAGTGCGAGAGTAAACAGGATAATATATTCTACGGTGGTTGTGCTGTCGGTAGTTCTTGATGTACTATATGTTGTATTTACATTTAACAGTAATCCTTTTGAGAGGGTGGCTATATTTCACGAAACGCAGATAACTGCGCACAGGGGAGCATCAAAGGAAGCACCGGAGAATACACTGGCGGCGTTCCAGAGGGCTATCGATGAGATGGCGGATTATATAGAACTTGATGTCCAGATGACAAAGGACGGCTATATAGTTGTTATGCACGACACGTCTGCGTACAGGACAACAGGCGTTTCAAAGAATATAACTGATATGACCTATTATGAGGTAAGAAACCTTGATGCCGGATACTGGTTTTCAGATAAGTACAGGGGTGAAAAAGTTCCTTCCTTTGAGGAGGTTCTCAAGTTAGTTAAGGGAAAGGCTAAGTTAAATGTTGAGATAAAGTCTTCGTCTGACAGTGCCATTGTGGCAGGAAAGGTTGTAGAGCTTATACAGAAGTATTCTATGGAGGATGAGTGTGTCATAACTTCATTTGACTATGATGCGCTGCTTGCTGTCAAGGAGGTGGATGAGGATATCCAGACAGGTTATATATTATCGGTTGCATACGGAAAGTTTTACGAGGATGACAGGGTTGATTTTTTTAGTGTAAATGCATCATTCCTTACAAAAAGAGTGGTTGATGCCATTCATAATACAGGTAAGCAGGTCTATGCATGGACAGTAAATAATGATACATCAATTAAAAATCTTGCCAATAAAGGAATTGATAATATAATAACAGATGTTCCCGTAACAGCAAGAGAGGTAGTGTATTCAAGAGATACAAGCGAAACTATTACCAATATGATTAAGTACGTTTTTAACAGGTAATTTACAACAGGCTGATATGGAGGTGTATATATGTTAAGGGGAATTGGTACATCAAAAGGAATAGGCATAGGACATGCACTCGTGTTAAAAAATGTGGAGTGTGAGGTCAGGCAGTATGAGATTAAGGATACAGAAGCGGAGATAAAAAGATTTAAAGATGGTGTTGATGCATTTGTAAGGGAAACGGATGAGCTTATAGAAAAGCTTGCAGCCAAGTTAAATGGCGATGACAGCAACGCACTTGTACTAAAAAATCAGGAGTATCTGGCAAAGGACATACAGCTTATATCACAGGTTGAAGACATAATAAAAACAGGTAAGGTCAATGCTGAGGCAGCACTTTATGAGGCGTGTGATGGCTTAAAAAAGCTGTTTCTTAGTATGGACAATGAGGCTATGGCGCAGCGTGTCAGTGATATAGAGGATATGAGAGTGCGCCTTACATCAATACTTCTTGGAGTTAAGAATGTTGACCTTACGCAGCTTGAGGATAATACTATTATTATAGCAGATGAGATACATCCTTCGCTGACTGCCAATATGGATACAGAGCATATAGCAGGTATCATATCAGAAAAAGGCGGTGATACTTCACATGCCTCGATACTTGCAAGAGCGTTAGAGATACCGGCAGTGCTCAGTGTTAAGGGAATATGCAGCAGTGTAAAGGACGGTCAGGAGATAATCGTTGATGGCGCATATGGAGAAGTATTTGTAGAGCCAAGTGCAATAACAACAAGAATATATGAAAAAAAGAAACGCCAGTACGATGAAAGTGTTGTAGAGCTTAAGAAGTATATCAATAAGCAGACTATGACAAAGGACGGCAGAAGAGTTATGTTAGCTGCCAACATAGGAAATGCGCTTGAAGCTGCCAAAGCGGTAAAAGACGGTGCAGAGGGCGTTGGACTGTTCAGGACGGAGTTCCTTTTTATGAATGGAAGTAAGCTGCCAACAGAGGAGGAGCAGTTTACAGAGTATAAGAAGGCTGCTGTCCTGCTTGATGGCAGGGAGCTTACAATAAGAACGCTTGATATAGGCGGTGATAAGGATATACCTTATATGGGACTGTCAAAGGAAACTAATCCATTCTTAGGTTACAGGGCAATAAGGTTCTGTCTTGACAGGGTGGATGTATTTACGACACAGTTAAGGGCAATACTCCGTGCAAGTGCCTACGGCAATATAAGGATAATGATTCCTATGATAACCTCTGTAACAGAGATAAATGCTGTTAAGAAGATTATTGCAGGAATATGCAAAGACCTTGACAAAAAGGATATTAAGTATGATGCGGATATTAAGGTTGGAATTATGGTGGAAACACCTGCGGCAGCTATTATGGCAGATGTTCTTGCAAAGGAGGTTGATTTCTTTTCTATAGGAACGAATGACCTTACGCAGTACACGCTGGCAGTAGACAGAGGTAATGAAAATGTTTCATACCTTTATTCAGCACTTAATCCGGCGGTTATAAGAAGCATTAAAAGAATAATAGAATGTGCGCATAATGCAGGAATTGAAGTAGGAATGTGTGGCGAGGCGGCAGCGGATGAGCGTATGATTCCGCTTCTGTTAGCATTCGGACTTGATGAGTTTTCGGTCACTGTAAGCCGTGTGCTTGAAGTAAGAAAGGAAATAGCTTCGTGGAGTGTAAAAGAAGCGAAGGATATAGCACAAAGCATTTCAGGTTACTCTGAGGAAAAGGAAGTTGCCAACTACTTAAATGACTATGTTATGAGTGCTAAAGAAAGGGAAAATGTTGCAGAACAATCCCAGAATATAGAAAAGTGAGGAATATATGGCAGTATATGTAACAGACGAAGAGCAGGAAAAGGTTATACTTGTGGGCGTGGAGCTTGACCCGTCAGATGACTGTGAAAAGTCGCTTGAGGAGCTTTCAGAGCTTTCAAAGACGGCTGGTGCAGTGACAGTGGGAAAGATGATTCAGCCACGCGACAGCTTTCATCCGGCTACTTATATAGGAAAAGGAAAGCTTGAAGAGTTAAGGCTTATGATAGATGAGCTTGGTGCAACAGGCATCATATGTGATGATGAGTTGTCACCGGCGCAGTTAAGAAACCTAGAGGATGTCCTTGATACAAAGATTATGGACAGAACTATGGTCATACTTGATATATTTGCAGCAAGGGCATCATCAAGTGAAGGTAAGATACAGGTTGAGATGGCGCAGTTAAAGTACAGGTCAACACGTCTTGCAGGACTTGGAACAACGCTTTCAAGACTTGGTGGCGGTATCGGAACAAGAGGTCCTGGCGAAAAGAAGATAGAAACTGACAGAAGAATAATTCGTGACAGAATATCACATCTTTCAGCCGAGCTTAAGGAAATAAAGAGTCACCGTGACATACAAAGACAGAACAGGGAAAACAGCTCAACACCTGTTGCAGCGATAGTAGGATATACTAACGCAGGTAAGTCTACACTTCTTAACAGGCTTACAGATGCAGGTGTGTTATCTGAGGATAAGCTGTTTGCAACACTTGACCCTACAACAAGGGCGCTACAGCTTCCAAACGGTGAAAAGGTGCTTATGACCGACACAGTAGGTTTTATAAGAAAGCTTCCACATAACTTAATCGGGGCTTTCAGAAGCACACTTGAAGAAGCAAAGTATGCAGATATTATAATACACGTTGTCGACTGTTCCAATGATGATTACGAAAGACATATGTCAACTGTATACGACACATTAAACCAGCTTGAAGTTAAAGATAAGCCGGTTATAACACTTTTTAACAAATGTGATGAATTCGAGGAAATACCTATACTTAAGGACAGTAAGGCTGACTATGTTGAAAATATATCTGCAAGGACAGGAATGGGAATAGACAGCTTTCTTATGGATGTACAGGATATTATCTTAAAGAGCAGAATACAGATAGAAAGAGTATTTCCATATAGTGATGCAGGAAAGATACAGCTTATAAGGGAATACGGACAGCTTGAAAGCGAAGAGTATACACAGGATGGAATTAAGGTTAAAGGTTATGTGCCAGCGTGGGTTGGAGGAAAACTGTAAGAAAGAGGTGTAAAAGACTATTATGAATATAATTGCACTTGCTGATAAGAAGTGGGGAATAGGGAAAAGTGGAAGAGTTCTTGTGGATATTCCAGAGGATAAGAAGCTTTTTCGTGAAGAAACTTATGGAAAAGTAGTTGTTATGGGAAGGAAGACATATGAAAGTCTGCCAAACCAGTCAGCACTTACTGGCAGGAAAAATATTGTCCTTACCAATAATGTGAATTATAAGGCAAAAGATGCAAAAATATGCCATAGTGTGCAGGAGGTCTTAGATGAGCTTAAGGCTTATGATACAGAGGATGTTTATATAATAGGCGGAGGCGAGATATATGAACAGTTTCTTCCATATTGTGATACTGCACATATAACCAAGGTTGATTATATATACGAAGCAGACACACATATTATGGACTTTGATAAGCTTGATGACTGGAAGGTAACAGCAAGAAGTGATGAGCATACATACTTTGATATATGTTATGAGTTTGTGTGTTATCAGAGGGTGTAACAGTGTTCATAATAATACATAGTAAGAATTGGAAGATTTTTGCACAAGGGATTAGTGTCTGCATATTCTGATGCAAGTTCATTATGTATATAAGAGAGCATATAAATGAGGAGTAAATAATATGAAAACATTTACAAATAAGACTAAGAAAATACGGCATATAGCCGCTGGTATTCTTGTATTTGTTATAGCAGCAGGTGCGGCTATGGCATATGGTATTCCTAAACTGTATGCTTCACCACAGGAAAAAGTGTTAAAAACTATACAGCAGTCAGGTATCACACTTGAAGAGATTATGCAAAACTACATAGATAAGATAGTTGCACTTAATCCTATGGGAAATAGCAGTTATACAGGAAATATACGTGTATCAGAGCTGATGTATGACGGTGTTGATTACCGCCCTGATACAACAGGAAATGTACATAGTTACAATATAAAAACAGATAATAATAATATAGTACTGACTATGCCACAGGTTGAAGATGGCACGTTAATTGTGGATAAAAACGACATATTAAGCTATGGAATAGGAAAAATAGACCAGAGCCATACAGAACCTGTATTAAGGGCAGTGCTTTCACATCTTGTAAGTGGATATAAGACAGCGGTTAAGGACAGTATACAGACTGCTGCAAAGACAGATGATAATGTATATATGATGGTTATAAGCGATGAGTCACTTATAGCCGGTTTTGATACATTTGTGGAAGGATTATATAAGGACTCGGTAATACTTCCATACATATCACTTCTTAATGTTCATAAAATAACGAAGGACAGCATTAAAGCACAGTTTAATGCATATGCCAGAAATGTGTATACAACAGTGAATATGAGCGTTGACTCACAGGGAAAGCTGACGGGAATAGAATTAGTCTTTAACCAGAATGTAACAGATGATGCTGGTAATGTTACTGTTGGGGAACAGATTGGGTACATTTTGGCAGAATTTGTGGGAGAAGAAAGCCTGTACGACAGTGTAGCTCTCACGGTTAAAACGACAGTGCAGAATGATATTTATGTTGATGCAGATATGAAGCTTGATATGCAGGATATGGAAAATATACAATATAGTATTGATGCGTATGCTGGATATAAAAAGCACAGCTTAAGAGTAAAGGCTGATGGTGATATAAGGTGATTTAATGGAGCTGTTGCAATAAACATCATTGATTGTGCGTTTATTGCAGCAGCTCCATATTTTGTCAGGTTGTTATATATGTGCTGTAGTGAAATCTTCTTAAACGCTGTTCCATCTTGATGGCGTTGGATAAAAGGGCATAAGCTCCGACCTGAACTTTATAATAGCCATCCTGATATATTATGAAAGCAGGGAAACCATCCATAAGCAGGGAGTTTAACATACGGTCGGCATTTTCTTTGTTGCGATAGGCACCCGTCTGTACACGGTAGAGAGTTTCAGGGGTGTAGTTATCATTGCACTGGCACTGGTTGTATGGGTAGGAATTAGTATATGTGTTATTGTCGGCATTGGAAATGTTAAAGCTGGCTGCGGGGCTGCTCTGTGGCATATTATTGTAGCCAGATATGGCAGCGGAACTGTTTGCAGGTGCGGTCATAGAACCTGTGTTAGAGTAATAGCCACTATTATTAGTATACGTGGACTTGGAACTGTAATTAAAATCATCTGGAAAACTGCTTACAGGTGTAGAATTAGCCGCCTCCATAGAAGTATTTACAGGTGATATGTCAGCCACATTTTCAGCACTTTCCATAGACATAGAAGTTGTGGCAGAATCAGATATTGAGGCAGCTCCTGTCATAGAACTGCTTGTCGAGCCATTCCGCTGGTTATTATTGGATGACTGTCCGCTGCCGCGTTCACTTGTGGGGATACTTTCAAGTATTCCGTCTGCGATAGCATTTGCAATCTTATCAAATTCCTGGTCAAATAAGTAGTTATCCTTATCGTTGTTTATAAAGCCGGCTTCTACAAGAACAGCGGGCATTTTAGTTCTTTTCAGTACGACAAGATTTTTCCTGACATCAACTCCGAGGTTTTTAAAGCCGACATCCTCGAGCTGGTTATTTATATTTCTTGCAACCTCTGACTTAAGACCGGTGTCGTTGAATACCAAAGATTCGACACCTGAGTACTGGTTAGGAGTTTCAGAGGAATTGCGGTGTATCGATATAAACAGGTCAGCGCCTGAATTATTGGCATCTGTAGCCTTCTTGAAGGGTGTTTCATATTCATCGGTAGTTCGTGTATAGAAAACATCAACACCATTTTTTTTAAGAATATCTCCAACTGCAAGAGTGAGGTCAAGCGTGTCATCTTTTTCCTGACGACCATTGTATACAGCGCCGGGGTCGCTTCCGCCATGACCTGCATCAAGAGCAACTTTATAATTCGCCATATGCGCTCCTAAAGTAATTATCAGTTTATTTTATTCATAAATTCCTATAAGGATACATATAATAATGAAAAAATCAATCTGAGATATGGGGGTAATGTATGGTGCTTGTTCGGACTATGGAAACACCGCCTGATATAATAGATAAAGGAAAGATGCGTATAAATGTATATGACAGGCAGCAGGGCACTCCGCTTGCCAATGCAAGCGTATCAATATCGTATACAGGCAATCCTGAGACAGTGATAAATGAAGTGATGACAGATTCAGAGGGTGCGGTCAATCTTGAGGAGCTGCTGACACCGCCTATTGAGTACAGTATGGAGCCGGGAGAAAAGCAGCCGTTTTCGGAGTACACGATAGATGTGACGGCAAATGGCTATGATGAAGCTAATATATCGGGTATAGATGTATTTTCGGGAGAAACAAGTATACAGGATGTATATATGAATGAAAACAGTTATCAGTATACAGAAAATAATATTGTAATTCCGGTAAATACACTCTATGGAAATTACCCTGAAAAGATACCGGAAAGTGAGATAAAGCCTGTACAGCAGTCGGGTGAAATCGTACTAAGCCGTGTTGTAATTCCGGAAACTATAGTTGTTCATGACGGTGTTCCGACTGACTCGACAGCGCAGAACTACTATGTAAGATACAAGGATTATATTAAAAATGTTGCAAGCAGTGAGATATATTCGACATGGCCAAGACAGACATTAGAGGCAAATATACTTGCAATTATGTCATTTACACTAAACAGAGTGTATACAGAGTGGTATAGAAACCAGAATTACAACTTTACCATAACCTCATCAACAGCATTTGACCATAAATGGGTGAATGGCAGAAATATATTTGAGAGTATATCCAACGTGGTTGATGAGATATTTGATAACTACCTTTCACGCCCAAATGTAAAGCAGCCTATACTTACGCAGTACTGTGATGGTAAAAAGTCAAGCTGTCCGAACTGGATGACACAGTGGGGAAGTAAGTATCTTGGCGACCAGGGATATTCGTCAATAGACATATTAAGATATTATTATGGAGATAATATGTATATCAATACGGCAGAACAGATACAGGGAATACCGTCCTCATGGCCGGGCGCAGACCTTGACATAGGCTCATCAGGACAGAAGGTAAGGCAGTTACAGGAGCAGCTTAATCTTATAGGCGATTATTATAATGCTATTCCGGCACTTTCAACAGATGGCATATATGGGGAGAGAACGGCGGAGGCAGTAAGAGAGTTCCAGCGTATTAATAATATGCCGCAGACCGGAGTTGTCGACTTTCCAACGTGGTACAGAATATCAGACAGGTATGTAAGGCTGTCAGGAATTGCAGAATTGAGCTGATATTAAATTAAGTATGCTATGTACATTTTAATATTACATATGTTATGTTATAAAAATGGTTATAAAAATATTCTTGAATAATTTTAAAATATAGTTGACAGCAATAATTATTAGTGTTAAACTCTAATAGTTGTTAAACGAAGCAGAGTATCCACTCTCACCTTAGCGCACTTAGGCGACTCGGGTTTATATTTTTAAGAATGTGCATGATAAACAGCAATTAAGATGCATTATGATTAAAAAGTGGATAGTCTGACTATCCACTTTTTTTGATTTTGGAGGTGCACTACTATTAGCGAATTAATGATTAACGAGCAGATCCGTGATAAGGAAGTTCGTGTTATTGGACAAGAAGGACAGCAGCTTGGAGTTATGTCTCCTAAGGATGCTATGAAGTTAGCAAGAGAGGCAGAGGTTGATCTTGTAAAGATAGCCCCATCCGCAAAGCCACCTGTATGTAAGCTTGTGGATTATGGCAAGTATAAGTATGAACTTGTCAGAAAAGAGAAGGAAGCTAAGAAAAAACAGAGAACAATAGAAGTCAAAGAAGTTCGTTTATCACCTAACATAGATGTGAATGACCTTAATACTAAGTGTAACGCAGCTAGGAAGTTCATCGAGAAAGGCGATAAGGTTAAGGTATCACTCAGATTCAGAGGACGTGAGATGGCTCATATAGATTCAAGTAAGCACATCCTTGAAGACTTCGCAGAGAAGTTAAGTGATATTGCAGTAGTAGATAAGGCTCCAAAGTTAGAGGGCAGGAGCATGACTATGTTTTTAACTGAAAAACGTTAAAATATTATTCCATATGAGAATTAAATTAGGAGGATTATTATGCCAAAGGTAAAGACAAAAAGAGCAGCTGCAAAGCGTTTTAAAGTAACTGGAACAGGTAAATTAAAGAGAATGAAAGCTTACAAGAGCCATATTCTTACAAAGAAGACTACTAAGAGAAAGAGAAATCTTAGACATGCAGCTATGACAGATGCAACTAATGTAAAGACAATGAAGAAGATTATGCCATATTTATAAGATATGGATGTCTGTGATTGATTATTTTAGGAGGAAATTAAGAAATGGCAAGAATTAAAGGCGGTATGAACGCAAAGAAGAAGCATAATAGAGTATTAAAGCTCGCTAAGGGTTATAGAGGAGCTAGATCTAAGCAGTACAGAGTTGCTAAGCAGTCTGTAATGAGAGCTCTTACAGAGAGTTACAAGGGTAGAAAGCAGAAGAAGAGACAGTTCAGACAGTTATGGATCGCAAGAATCAATGCTGCTGCAAGAATGAACGATCTTTCATACAGCAAGTTCATGTATGGCTTAAAGTTAGCTAACATCGACCTTAACAGAAAGGTATTAGCTGAGATGGCTGTTAACGATGCAGAAGGATTTGCTAAGTTAGCAGAAGTAGCTAAGTCTAAGCTGGCTTAATTTATAAAAAATATCAGTATCAGAGATTATTTTGTTGCTGACTAATGTATGTGATTGCTATATTATTTTGCGATTTATATACATTATATATTTTGCTGGATTAATAGATATCTTATAGAATGAAGATATTAATTAATTAGCAGTATATAAGCCGTCATACAGGAAGAGTTTAATGACTTAAGTCCTGTGTGGCGGCTTTTGTGATAATATTGTGAAACATTTATAGAATACTGGTGTTTATGGGCGAATTATGATATAGTTTTTATGATATTGGTGTAAATGCTATTTTACACGAAACATTTATATAATTATGGAGAAAGTTATGAGAAAAGTAGTAAAAGGAAGCTGTGTAAGACGTATAGCTGCAGCAGCTATGGCTGTTTCCATGCTTATGGTTACAGCATGTAACAGTAAGATAAAGGTTGATTATGGATATAATCCAACAGATTATGTTGAGCTGGGTGATTACAAAGGTATTACAGCGGATGTTGATGTAACGGCTATAACTAATAAAGTTGTAGAAGATAAGATATCAGAGCAGATGGACGACCAGACAACATATACAGATGTAAATCGTGGTGCGCAGAAGTCAGATAAGGTAACCTTCAGTTATTCAGGAACTTCCGGAGGTCTTGCAGTAGATGATTTTACAGGTTCTGATTATAGTATGGTTCTTGGCAAGGATGCATTTCCAGTAGCAGGAACTGGACTTGCAGATGAGTTATATGATATGGTGGCAGGACAGACAAAGGTTATTACAGTTACTATGCCTGATAATTCAAAGTATACAGATTATGCCGGCAAGAGGGTTGTATTTGAACTTTCTATGAGTTATGTACAGCAGCCAAATGTACCTATGCTTACAGATGCATTTGTAAAAGATACATTTGGTCTTGAGACAGTTGACCAGTATAAGGAATATGTAACTAATGATGTTAAGTCTACTATTGATAATAAGGTAAGTGAAGCTAAGAATGAGGCGATACTTACACAGCTTCTTGATGTATGTAAGGTAACAGGATATCCGGAAGAGTTCCTTGCAGAACAGACATCAAAGCTTGAGGAGTCTATAAGCTTTTATAGTACACTTCAGGGCAAGAATAATGACGAGTACTGCCAGAATCTTTATGGAAAAACATTTGATGAGTTCGTAAAGGCATCAGCAGGCCAGCAGCTTGTATATCAGGCGATAGCTGAAAAGGAAGGTCTTAACATTACGGAATATGAGTACAAGGATGACCTTGAGCAGTTTGCTAAGGACAGTGGTTACTCTCAGGTATCAACATTCACAGATAAGTTTGACAAGAATACTATAGCAAAGGCTATGCTTGTTAAGAAGGCACAGAATGTTGTTATGGATAGTGCGGTTGTTAATGAGAAATAGTGTCTTATATCTGTTTTTTGGCATGATTTAGCCATAGTCAGACATAATATAAGAGGAGAGCAGTGGTGTATACATTATAAGATGCACTTGAAGTTTAATTGAGATAGTTCTTAGACTTTTCTTTTGTAATCCAGCTATCCACAGACAAGGATGGCTGTGGAAGTTTAATATGGAACAAGGAGGTTCCGTATTGAACGGTAGCGGTCGGTAATAACAGATTATATGAAAAGTCTTAGAAATATCCAAGGAAACTTCTGGCATCGGTAATGTATTCGCTGCTGCTTTCCTCTTATATTATGCCGTCCGTTTGTTAATTATAATATAATAACAAGCCACTTCTACTTAGTCCCTGTAGACCCAAATCCTCCCTCTCCACGTACTGTATCGCTTAATTCTTCAACTTCATTGAAAGCTGCTGTTATATAAGGGGCAAGTACAATCTGTGCAACTCTGTCACCGGGTTCAATTGTGACTGCTGCATCTGAGTGGTTGTGAAGAGCAACTATTATTTCACCGCGGTAGTCAGAGTCTATAACTCCGACTTTGTTGGCTGGTGCAACACCTTTTTTGCATGCCATGCCGCTTCTTGCGTATATAAGTCCAACAAGTCCGGCAGGAATTTCCATTGCAATTCCTGTTTTGATGAATTCTGTGGTACCCGGATTGATAGTGACAGCTTCTGTCATACCTGAATAAAGGTCGGCACCTGCTGAGTATTCAGTTCCATAAGTTGGGATAATTGCATTAGGTGTTAATTTTTTGATATTTACATTCTGTTTCATTATATATACTCCTTAAACTAATATTTTTGTTATATATTAATCCTCATTTCTGCGTATATTTTTCGCGCATAACGAGTTTGTGTCAAGTGTGCGCAGACACAAATTTCGCGTGTGAAAAATTTATTTTTCACACTAATATCCACTGGCAATAACCACAGTGCCCGTCTTTAATGATGCCTGGACATCTATCGTTCTCTGGTTGGATGAACCTTTGAACTTAAGCATCATATCTTTTAATTCTTCGACAAATCTTCCATCAACACATATGTCAATATATGAAAGCATTTCCTTTGTTTCAGGATATGTTTCATACATTTTATCCATAATGTCCTTGTCAAACAGGTAGCCTGTAAAACACCATATGTTTTTATCGGGGTATGTCTGTTTAACTTGTTTTAATAATGGAAGGAGTCCGCGCTGGTTGGCAGGTTCAAAGGGTTCTCCGCCAAGAAGTGTTATTCCGGCAATATACGCAGGCTTCATAGAGTTGATTATTGCATCAATGGTTTCCTGTGTAAATGGAGTGCCATAATTAAAGTCCCACGCTACTTCGTTAAAGCATCCCTTACAACGGTGTGTACAGCCACTTACAAATAAGCTTGTGCGTACTCCCGGACCATTGGCTATGTCGTTATACTTTATTTCTGCATAATTCAATATTTATAAGTCCTTTCTGAAAGCATTATAATATAAATGACTTTTTATATAGCCAATAATATATTAAGTAATGGATATATACGCAAAAGTCAATTAATATGTATAATATCATAAAAAAGACAATCTTAACAGTAGTTAAAATTATGATAATGCGTTTATAATAGTTAGTGTTCAGAGGTATTCTGAATGTGATGTGTGATTAACATTTTAAAACTATAAATGAGCAAGTACAGAAAAATGTATTTTTCTAACGTGCACATACGTGTGCAATATTTTTGATTTATTTATAGTTTAAAATATGTAACTATGGTAATGCTATATTAAACAAAGATTGGGTATAGTAAAAAGGTATTGCTTATATGTGTGTTTAATTTATTCATACTTGATATAAGTTTATATAGTTTACCTGAAAATGTGTATAGAAATGAGGATTAAATTATGATAGATATATATTTTGATAAGTTATACAGATATCCAAGGATTCAGGAATGTGTAAGTATAGCAGTTCCTTTTAAGAAGGGTGAGTTAAAGGACATATCAGAGGTGGCAGTGCTGCAGAATGGCAGGGAATGTGTAATTCAGCCAAGAGTTACAGCATGGCACAATGATGGCAGTGTTAAGTATCTGTTTATAAGCTTTATGGCTGACCTTCCAGCTAATAAGCGGGCAAAGCTTATACTTGTTACTGATAAGAAAGAGTATGATGATGGTATTAAGGCATCAATACAGTGCCAGAGCATAATAAGTACTGATAATAAAATGCAGCATATGTATACAGAACCGGAAGCGGCTAGAGTATCAGTTGAGAAGACGAAAAAAGGCTATAAAGTCGATAGTGGTGCAATCAGGTATGAAGTTGCAGATGATTCAGAAAGTATATTCACAAATGTATATGATGGAAGAAAAACGTACACAGAAGCTAACTTTGAAGGTCCTGTTCTTAAAGATAAAGATGGCAATGACTATAAGCTGTCTATAGGTGAGTGGCGTGTAGTTCAGTCAGGTCCGGTTGAAGTCATACTTGCGGCAAGGGCACACAATATAGCAGGCGGCGCAGCTTATAAAGATAGTACTGCCAAAGTAGAAGCAGAAAAAGATAATATATTAGATGATAATCACACATTTAAAGATATAGAAGCAGAGATAAGGCTTACAGCCTATGCTGGCAAGCCATGGGTAAATGTATCATACAGGATAATCAATACATCAAATGATGAGCTTAGAATAAAGTCGCTTGTATTTTACATAAAAAAGTCAGTGGACAGTATTGTAACAGACAAGCTTGCATACATAGATATAGCATCGGGTAATGACTCAACAGGCTGCGGAGATATACTTACAGATAATTCGCATAATGACGGTCCCGTATTTATAACAAGAGGTATCGGCGAGCTTGATATGATAGAGCACAAAGCACCTGTATCAGATATAAGGACAATCGTGGCAGCATCCAATTATAAGACCAGCTTTATCATAGGTAAGAATGGTGAAGAAGTAAATGAAACTATAGATGACAGTTATCTTGTAAAAGAGGCTAATGAGCATTATGCAGAGGTACTTTATGGAACATTTATGACAGACTATACAGATAGTGAAGACGGCTTCTGCGTGACAGTACATCAGGCACAGCAGAACTATCCAAAGGCTGTTAAGGCGTGCAGAGATGGCGTGGCAGTTATGCTTGTACCGGAAGGTGTTGGAGAAGTTACGATGCAGTCAGGCATGGCAAAAGAGCAGAACTTCCTTATTCACTGGCATAGTCCTGAAACAAAAATATTTGAGATAGATAACAGAAGTCTTATATATCAGATGCCGGACAGACCTTATATATCACCAAAGGTATTTAAGGAGTCAGAAGTTATGCTCAACGTATTTCCTGAAAAGATTAACGAAGATGTGGAAATAGCACTTATGGCAAAGGCAGACGGACATTCAAGGTGTTATGGCATGCTTAACTGGGGTGATACCGTTGATATGGGCTACACAGTTCAGGGAAGAGGCGGCGGTAAGCCGGTGTGGAGCAATAACGAATATGATTACCCACATGCCTGCGCACTTATGTATGCAAGAACGGGTGTGAGAAGGTTTCTTGACTATTTAATAGTATCGGCAAAGCACTGGATGGATGTTGATATATGCCACTACAGCAGCAATCCTTTAAGAATAGGCGGACAGTGGGAGCACACAGCAGGTCACTGTAAGAATGGTGTTATGGTATGCTCTCATGAGTGGGTTGAAGGACTTCTTGATTACTATCATCTGACCGGTGATGAGAGAGGACTTGAGTCAGCTATAGGAATAGGTGAAAATGTATTAAAGCTGCTTGAAACACCGATGTATCAGGTTCCGGGTGAAGCCAATGCAAGAGAGACGGGCTGGGCTTTAAGGACACTTACAGCTCTCTATGTGGAAACTAATGATAAGAAGTGGCTTGCAAAATGTGACTGGATAATTGACAGCTTTAAGAAGTGGGAAGAAGAATACGGCGACTGGTTATCTCCATACACAGATAATACAGCAATCAGAGTTGGTTTTATGATATCAGTTGCAGTTGGAAGTGTTATGAGATATTATAGAGTATTTCCAAGAGAAGACATTAAGAAGATGATAATAAATGCGGTGGATGACCTTATAGAAAACTGTTATATGGATAATGGGCTTTTCTATTATAAGGAGCTTCCAAGTCTGTCAAGAAATGGAAATAATACACTGCTTTTAGAGTCACTCGCAATAGCATATGAGCTTACAGGTGATGCATCATACTTGAAGTATGGACTTAAGACATTCAGAAGTACTTTAAATGAGAATTCAGGCGGTGCTGTCGGAGTAAAGACGGTGATAGATGATGCAGTTATATGCAAGGGCAATTCAGGAAAAGGATTTGCGCAGAGCTTCATTCCGCTGACTATGTATTATAATGCGGTTAGTGAGAATGGGATGGAGTTTTAGTGTGTGTTACGTATTATTTCCAAAACACCTCTCGACCTTCAAGCTGACATTGGTAAAATATAATAATAGTCACTAAATTAATGGTGAGTATAGGGAGATGAATTGAGCGCAGAGCACTCAATTCATCTCCTTGTACTTATATAGTTTAAGTTGAATATTATTTATGTATTATGTCGTCCGTTCATCAATCGAATTTCAACATAAACAGTGACATTTCTCCCTGAATATGTTAAACTAATACAAATATAGAATTTTACCAATAAACCATTTATTAATGAATGTACACAATGTACAGATATGCAACGTGGCATACACAGGAGTGTACAGGAATGGAGGATATATTATGAGAATAGGTATCAGGGCACATGATGTTGCATATGCACCACTTGATGAGCTTATCCCTAACATACATAAGCAGGGATTTCATTGTATGCATATAGCTTTAACAAAGTCTATCAAGGAATTCAAGCCGGGAGTTGAAACAATGACACCGGGACTTGCTATGTACATCAAGGAATTATGTGCGGAGAATAAGGTGGATGTGGCAGTTCTTGGATGTTACCTTAACTTATGTAATCCTAATCCAGAGAAGCATAAGGAAATAGTTGAAAAGTACAAGGCACATATAAGATTTGCAAGTATACTTGGATGTGGAGTAGTCGGAACAGAAACAGGAGCTGTCAACGAAGAATATAAGTATGAACCAGCTAACCATTCAGATGAGGCACTCCAGTGCTTTATAGATAACTTAAGACCTATAGTAAAGTATGCAGAGCAGTTTGGCGTTATAGTAGCTATAGAGCCGGTATGGAAGCATATTGTCAATACAGTTGAGAGAGCAAGAAAGGTGTTAGATGCTATCGACTCACCTAATCTCCAGATAATATTTGACCCTGTTAATCTTCTTTATGTTGGAAATATAGATAAGCAGGATGAGATTATTGAGAAAGCATTTGACCTGTTATTAAAGGATATAGCAGTTGTCCACTGCAAGGATTACGTTGTTGAAGGCGATGAGCTTAAGTCAATAGCAGCAGGAACAGGCGGACTTAACTATCCACTTTTACTTAAGAAGATAAAGGAATATAAGCCTTACGTTCACTGCACACTTGAGAATACAGTTCCAGAAAATGCAGTTGCAACAAGAGAATTTATGGAAAAGTTATACGCAGAAGTATAATTTTTTATAATGTTATGATAGAGTAAAAAGGTCAATATCAGGTAAGCGGCAAATACTTTTTGACCATTAATCATAAAATGTCATACATAAGAAAACAAATATAATAAATGCAGCCATACACAGGCTGTTCACCCGAATTATAGATATACGAGGGGAGAGATTGTATGCCAGAGAGCAATATAGAATTAGCAGGAAATAAGAATATTAAGACAAGTAAGGTTGAAAAGTCGGTAGATACACCGGCAGACTTTACAAGCCCGGAAGTGCTTTATGAAGACCTTATTGAAAAGGTAAAGCTGTACCATCCATCATCTGACCTTTCAGATATAGAGCGTGCGTACAAGGTCGCAAAGAAGGCTCACGAAGGACAGTTCAGAAAGTCCGGTGAACCATATATCATTCATCCTTTATGCGTTGCTATCATATTAGCAGAGCTTGAACTTGATAAGGAGTCTATTATAGCTGGTCTTTTACACGATGTTGTCGAAGATACAGTTATGACAAGTGAAGATGTAGCCAAGGAATTTGGCGATGAAGTAGCACTTCTTGTAGATGGTGTAACAAAGCTCACACAGCTTAATTATCAGCATGATAAGATAGAAGTCCAGGCAGAAAACTTAAGGAAAATGTTTCTTGCTATGGCAAAGGATATAAGAGTTATCCTCATAAAGCTTGCCGACAGACTTCACAATATGCGTACAATGCAGTACCAGTCACCGGCAAAGCAGGTTGAAAAGTCAAGAGAAACTATGGATATATATGCTCCTATAGCACACAGACTTGGTATATCTAAGATTAAGGTGGAGTTAGATGACCTTTCTATGAAGTATCTTATGCCAGATACTTATAACGACCTTGTAAAGCAGGTTGATATAAACAGACCGGGAAGAGAAGCGTTTATAAAGAGTATCATCAAAGAAGTAGGAATGCATATAAGCAATGCCGGCATAGAGGCAGAAATAGACGGCAGAGTCAAGCATTTCTTCTCAATATACAGAAAAATGGTCAATCAGAATAAGACACTTGACCAGATATATGATATATTTGCAGTCCGTATCAAGGTAGATACTGTCAAGGACTGTTATGCGGCACTTGGTGTCATACACGAAATGTATAAGCCTATTCCGGGAAGATTTAAGGACTATATAGCTATGCCAAAGCCAAATATGTATCAGTCACTGCATACTACACTTATCGCTTCTAACGGACAGCCTTTCGAGGTTCAGATAAGAACTTACGAAATGCACAGAATAGCTGAGTATGGTATCGCAGCCCACTGGAAGTATAAGGAAGGCAAGACAGGTGAGTCTAATAAGAATGAGGAAGCCAAGCTTAGCTGGTTAAGACAGATACTTGAATGGCAGAGAGATATGTCAGATAACAAGGAATTCTTATCATCGATTAAGAATGACCTTAACCTTTTCTCTGATTCGGTATATTGTTTCACACCTACAGGTGATGTAAAGACACTTCCAGCAGGTTCTAATCCTATTGACTTTGCTTACAGTATTCATAGTGCTGTGGGTAACAAGATGGTTGGTGCAAGGGTTAACAGCAAGCTTGTAAATATTGATTATGAGATAAAAAACGGCGACAGAATTGAGATTATTACTTCCCAGAATTCCAAGGGTCCAAGCCGTGACTGGCTCTCAATGGTCAAGTCGACACAGGCACGTAATAAGATTAACCAGTGGTTCAAGCAGGAGCTTAAGGAAGATAATATTATAAAAGGCAAGGAACTTGTATCAAGCTATTGTAAAGGTAAAGGTATAGTTCTTTCTGAGATTAATAAGCCGGAATTCGTAGAAAAGGCTTTAAGAAAATATGGCTATAAAGACTGGGATTCTATTATGGCAGCAGTCGGACACGGCGCACTTAAGGAAGGCCAGATAGTCAATAAGCTCAATGAAGAGTACTTAAAGACAAAGAAGGCAGAAGTTACAGACAAGCAGGTGCTTGATACGATAGTTGCAAGCGAGAGCAAGGAAAAGGATAAGGAAAAGAAGGGCAAGGGTGGAATTGTTGTCAAAGGAATTCACGATGTTGCTGTAAGATTTTCTAAGTGCTGTAATCCAGTTCCGGGTGATGAAATAGTAGGTTTTGTCACAAGAGGAAGAGGTATCTCTATCCATAGAACAGACTGTATCAATATACTTAATTTCCCTGCAACTGAGCGTGCCAGACTTATTGAAGCTGAATGGGAACAGCCAGAGAATAATAGTGAAAAGTACAGTGCTGAGATTAATATATATGCAGGCAACAGAAAAGGTCTTATAGTTGATATATCAAGACTCTTCACAGAGGCCAATATAGATGTAAGGTTTATGAACAGCCGTGTCAACAAGAAGTCTATGGCAACTATCAATCTTGGTTTTGTTGTATCAGGCAAGGAAGAGCTTAACCGTCTTATAGACAAGTTAAGAAAGATAGATGGCGTGACAGATATTGAGAGAGCTACGGGCTGATGTGCTGGTAGGTCAGAGATGTCAGATAATTAGCTCAAAAGAAAAGAGAGCGGCTGCGTGAAGCAGACATTTACTTTAAAATAAAATGATGTTGGGGTCAAAAGCCCATACACACACCTATGAGTAAGCTCATGTGGGTGTATGACCTTTTGACCCTGGTATCATAAAATATAATTCAGCCGTTATTGGGATATTTTCTTGATAACGGCTTTTTTAAAGAATATAAATCAGGAGGGTTATATGTATAGGATTGATTCAAGAATACTAGGAATGGTAGGCACAAACTGCTACCTTTTATGCAACGAAGATATTAAAGAGTGTGTACTTATCGACCCTGCAGACCGTGCAGATGAGATAAGTAAGATGATAGACGAGTCAGGCTGTGAGCTTAAGGGAATATTATTAACACATGGGCATTTTGACCATATTATGGCAGCAGATGATGTAAGAGAAAAATATGGTGTAAATGTATATGCATCATGTGATGAGAAAAACACCCTTGAACAGCCACACATTAACCTTGGTGAGTCATACGGAATGAACCTGTCAGTAAAGGCGGACGTATGGCACAATGACGGTGATGTGTTAAAGCTTGCAGGCTTTGATATAGAGGCACTTCATACGCCGGGACATACAGAGGGTGGAACATGCTATTATATAAAAGATATCGGAGTACTGTTTTCAGGTGATACATTATTCTGCGGTTCAGTTGGAAGAACAGACTTTCCGGGTGGCAGCATGAGCGCGATAGTACGTTCTATAAAGGATAAGATAATGGTGCTTCCAGATAACACCAAAGTATATCCGGGACATGGTGAAGGTACGAGTGTGGGATATGAGAGAGTGAATAATCCGTTTTTGGTGTAAACTTATAATGAATACGATTATGTAAATGTAAAGAATTAATAGTATGATTTTTATAAAATGAATTATATGCTATGAATGAATAGATTTAAAAAGTTGTATAATTTTTGTCTGTGTTAGAATTATAGTAAAGATACAGAAAGCCTGATACTGGTATGAAGTTTATAGATAATTGAAAGGAATAATAATGATATATATTAAAATAGATGACAATACATTTTATGATGATGCCATAGTTCTTGTGCGTTCGTTTTACCCAAGAACAGAGGTTACAGCATATAAAGGTGATGATAGTAATTATAATGGAATGTGTCATAGCGATAATAATGAGCGCATTGATAACAATAGTAGCTATATTAATGATAATGGCAAATGTAGCAGTAACAATAGTAAAAATAATATGACTACTTGCGGCAATATAGGCGAGGATGACATGATAATCGACATAAAAGTGCCAGATGTCACAGGTCTTAATAAGAGCCAGATGCACGATAAGTTCAAGTCATACCTTTATGATTATCTTAGTGAAAAGACGGGAAAAACGCTTCCATGGGGATATCTTACAGGTGTACGCCCAAGTAAAATAGCATATGTAATGCTTGAAGATGGCGAGAGTGAGGATACTATAAAGAAGCATTTTATGGATAAGCATAAAGCAAGTGAGGAAAAGGCGGAACTTGCACTCAAGGTTGCAAAGAAAGAAATGGATATACTTAATCGTATAGATTATAAGAATGGATACAGTCTGTACATAGGTATACCATTCTGTCCAAGTATATGTCTGTACTGCTCATTTTCTTCATATGCGCTTGGAGCTTATAAGGATTATGTGGACAGCTATCTTGATGCACTGATAAAAGAGATGGAATTTGTGTCAGAGTCGATGAAGGGAAGAAGACTTGATACAGTGTACTTTGGCGGAGGCACACCTACAACACTCAGTGCAGCGCAGCTTGACAGACTTATAACAGAGCTTAAGAGATTATTTGATATAGATGGCTGCCACGAATTCACAGTTGAAGCGGGCAGACCTGACAGCATAACACTTGATAAGCTTCAGGTGTTAAAGAAGCACAATGTAGGAAGAATATCAATTAATCCACAGACGATGAATCAGAAGACACTTGACCTTATTGGAAGAAAGCATACGGTTGAGCAGATTAAGAATGTATACAATATGGCAAGAGAAGAGGGCTTTGAAAATATAAATATGGATATAATACTTGGTCTTGTCGGCGAGGATGTTGATGAAGTCAAGCATACACTAAGTGAGATACAGGCTATGAATCCAGAAAGCCTTACAGTACATTCACTTGCAATAAAGAGGGCAGCCGCACTTAACATATGGAGAGATAAGTACAAGCAGCTTTCAACCAAGAATACAGATGAGATAATCAGGATGACCGAGGAAACTGCCAGAAATCTTGATATGCAGCCTTACTATATGTATCGTCAGAAGAACATGGCTGGTAACTTTGAAAATGTAGGATATGCCAAGGAAGGCAAAGAATGCATATACAACATACTTATAATGGAGGAGAAACAGACCATAATTGCCTGTGGTGCTGGCGCTAGTTCAAAGGTAGTATTCCATAATGAAAGCGATGACAACCATTCAGTAAGAATTGAGAGAATTGAAAATGTTAAGGATGTAAGAAACTACATTGACAGAATTGATGAGATGATTGAGAGGAAGAGGGAGTTTTTTAGGGAGAATCAGTTCTAGAAGAAAATATACCCACCAGTGTCCTATGTACGAATATACATAGTTCACTGGTGGGTATTGTGCAAGATATATACAGGATAGGTGATAGAAGATAGGAGAGAAGTATGCCATTAGAAAAAGGTGGAAGAGCAGATAAACAGGGGAATAGTTATGAGATTAACTGTGTGATATACGAGCTGCTTAAGGTACTTGATGAGGTGAATTACAGTGTTGTGATAGAAGCACTTGGGGAAGATGAAGCAGGGACAGACATACTTGTAACAGATATGTCCGGACACAGGGAACATCAGCAGTGCAAGTCAAGAAATGCAAGTAAAGAAAGCTGGAATATGTCAGACCTTAAGGCAAGAGGTATATTAGAAGCATGGAGAAAACAGCTTAACAGAGATAATGAGAGAAGAGTTGCGCTTGTAAGCCCGTTGGCATGTACATTTTTATATGATATGCAGAAAAGAGCTGCCAATACAAGTGGCAGAGCAGAGGATTTTTATAAGATACAGATAGCAAAAAGCAGTACAGAATTTAATAAATTTTATAAAAGCTTCTGTGAGGAGATGGGATTAAGAATAGAGCAGAAAAATACAGAGGCTGACAGGAAAGAAACAGATGAACGTCAGGACAATCGTAATGAGGGTAATATTAATCAGAAAAATGTTCTTAAAAGTATAGAATATCTGAAAAGAATATCATATAAACAAATGTCAGAATATCAACTTAACGAGTTCATAAGCATGAATATACGTTACCGTTTTAGCAGCGATGAAAATAAAGTATATAATGCCTTGGTTTCCTATGTTGTTATGGATGATATATTAGGGCAGGAGCTTACACAGCAGAAGATAACAGATTATCTTAATGAACAGGGGATAATATTCAGCCTTAGGGATGGTGATAGGAGGATTGCACCAAGAATAAATGAGCTGAATGAAGAATATAAGGAAAAATTTATACTTTTAAAAAGTGGTTTCGTGCATAGAGAAGAAGCTGACGAATGTATACAGGCTATAGAGGCTGATAAACATATAATCATATCGGGAAGTGCCGGCTGTGGTAAGAGTGGCTGTGCAGAGGCAGTTCTTAAATACTGTGAACAAAAGGGAATTGTACATATTGCTATAAAGCTTGATGTAAGAATTCCTAATAGGAGCTGTGAAAAATGGGGTCAGGAACTGGGATTTCAGAATTCTATAGTTGATGCAATCCATAATATATCTCAGAATGAAAAAGCAGTTATTATACTTGACCAGTTAGATGCACTCCGATGGACACAGGCGAATTCAGCAGAAGCTATAACAGTGTGTATGGAATTAATCAGACAGGTGAAATTCTTTAATGAAATACGTGATAAAAAAATAATAATAGTATTTGTATGCAGAAGCTACGACCTTGAAAATGATAATAACATAAAGGGATTATTCAGAAAGCAGAATAATTCAGGTGCAGAGGCTTCACAGGATGATGAATGGAAAGTAATAAAGGTGGATTGTTTTAAAGAAGATACTGTAAAGAAGGTTGTTGGCAGTGAGTATAATAAAATGTCTGCCAGGCTGAAAAATCTATTGAAAATACCTAGTAATCTGTATATATGGCAGCATCTGGATAAGGAGAGTTCATATGATGGCTGTCTGACAACAAGCCACCTTATAGATAAATGGTTTGAACAGATATGTATGAAGAGCAGATTATATGGTATAGCTGAGCAATCCGTTTCTGAGGCAAAAACAGATATTGTAAACAGACTTGATAAAATTGGACGTTTATATGTGCCAAAACAAATACTTAAAATAGATGTATCAACACTTGATTATCTTATATCGTCAGAACTTATAGTTGTGCAGGGGAACAAAGTCGGTTTCGTACATCAGTCGATACTTGATTACTTTATATCGCAGAATATGCTGGGAAAATATTATGACGGGTCATCAATAGAGGAGATTATTGGAGAGAAAAGCAGGCAGACTCCGACTAAAAGATATCAGGTACAGATGTTTTTACAGAACATTTTAGAGCTTGACAGTGCGGAATTTATTGATGCAGGCGGAAATATGCTTGCTTCGGATAACATAAGATATTATATAAAGTATCTTTTTTATGAAATATTAGGACAGATAAATAATCCAGATAATAATATAACAACATTTATTATTGATAACTGCGATAGCGAAGAGTATGGAAGTTATCTTATTAGAAATACAATATATGGCAGGAAAGATTATGTAAATATATTACTTACAAATGGAATTGTGGAGAAATGGTATAATATTCCTGATAAAAAAGAGATTGTTTTTAATCTGCTAATCAGTATGAGTCCCGACCTTACAGAGGAGGCAGTCGAGTTTATCAGAAAGCACGCATTTGTAAGTAAAGAAGATGATGCGATGTTTATGAGGTGCTTCCATTATGATATAACACAGGAAAGCGATGCGGTGTTTGAGCTTAGAATGATGTTTTACAAGCATTATCCGGAATTTGCAAAAGATGTCTATATAGACATAAAAAAGATGATGGACGGCTTTGAGAAAAGAACAGTAAGACTTATAGCTTTCTGGTTAAAGCGAAAGATAAATAGTAAGGGAAAATCAGTGTATCATTATGAAGAAGACCTGATAAGTTCTGATAGTGAATATGTTGTAAAAAATGCAGAATATATTCTTGATGAGCTGCTTGAATATCTTTCTAAGGAGAAAGGAAGATATATCAAATATGGTGACTGGTCATATAATCATGCATATATGGGGAATATTGAGAGGGTGAGTGTGGAGCTGGTGAAAAAGGCAGCAGTTGCACTTGCTGGTAATTCACCGGACACTTTCTGGCAGTATTTTGAGCCATATATGGGAATGGGATATGCTGTATACAATGAAATAATATTAACAGGACTTGCACACCTTCCGGTCAGATACAGCGATAGAGTTATAGATTATATAACAGAAAACTTTAATGATAATATATTTGACTATACGAGCGGCGCAGATAATGAACTGGAACTTATTAAAAAAGTGCTGCTAAAGCATACGTCAGAATGTAGTGATGAAACATTTGCCAGACTTGAAAGCATAATATATTATTATGTGTCACCAGATGCCCTGCAAATGTATAAAAACAGAATAGAATACAATAAGGATAAAGAAATACGCCCTATTTACTGGAGTTACTGGGGCGACCTGCAATATGAATTATTACCTTGTCTGCCAGAAGAAAGAATAAGTAAAAAGAGCAGAGAATTAATACAAGTTCTTTGCAGGCGGTTTGATACATTAAAAACATGTTATGTAAATGATAATGACCATTCAGGCTGGGTCAAATCTCCTGTGGCAGGTAAGAAAATAGGTGCAAAACAATGGATAAGAATAATAACTAACGATAAATTAAAAAACAGACAACATTCTAAATGGATATCTGTTAAAGGTGGTTTTATAGAAAGTTCATATGACACATTCATTCAAGACTTTGAACTGGAAGTAAAGCAAAATCCTGTAGAAATGATAGAACTTGTATTAAGTCATAAAGAAGACATTCCGCAGGCATTTGTAGATGCATTATTTATAGGTGTAAATATGTCAGAGCAGCTTTCGAAGGTAGACAGCAGAATTATTGAAAGAATGCTGCTTGAATGTCCATGCGATATGGAAAGCCAGAGAGCTTCTTATTTCTGTGGAATAATTGAGACATTAAGCAGTGTAAGGTGGTCAGAAGAAGTCCTTCGTGAACTTAAAAATATTGCAGTAAATCATTACAATCCTGACAATGATAAGCCTTGTGTTACAAGTCAGGATGATAAGGAGATGAAAAGCTGCCATATGCTTCAGAGTAATGCACTTGACTGTGTCAGAGGAAGAGCAGTAAGAACAATAGGAAAACTTCTTCAAAATAATAAATTATTATATAAGGAATTTGCAGATATTATTGATAAGGCAGTAAGGGATGATAATGCCGCAGTGCGTTATGCTGCATTGTATGCTTTATGGCCGGCATATAATATTGACAGACAGTGGGCGGAAGAAAGAATATTATATATATTGGAAAGGGATGTCCGTACATTAAGCTTCTCAGGCTCAAAGAATGTGTTATTCTATCTTTATCCTAAATACAAGGAAAGAGTTATTGATATAATAAGTAAGGCTTATGAGTCAGATGATAAAAAGCTGACTGATACAGCGAGCTATATGGTATGTGAATTCTATATAATATATGGTGAATTCACAGATATTATGAGCGCACCAACGGATAAAAACGAGGAGCAGGTAAAAGCTATATTAGATATGGCGATAATGTATCTTGAAGTTGATAAATACCGAGAAACTGCCAAGAAGATTATACTTGATTATAGGAACACAGATATAAATGTTGAATTCCCACTATCAAAAATGTTCTATGACAAGTATATAGATGTGAAACGCGACAGACAATTCCTGCATGAATTCATAAAGACCAATCTTAGCAGAAGAATAGTCGATTCATTTATGCACTTACTGACAGAAAGTGCCGTATCGGTTGTGGATTACTCAGACATAATAATAGAATTATGTGAAAATGTTCTATCTATGGATAGTGACGAACTACAAAAACAGTGGGGCTTAACAACTTCAATTTCCGAGCTTATCATAACACTATACGATGAAACCTCTAACTCCAACATAACATCACATAAAAAGACAGCCCAGAAATGTATGGACCTGTGGGATGTAATGTTTGAAAGACAAATCGGGTCAGTGAGAAGGATTAGTGAGGAGATGATGGAGAGGTGAGGATGATAACAATATTTGTATTAATAAGATACAGAGATTCAAGAAATAAATATGTATTGTAAATGTAAATTAATTGTAGTCATGTATATATATAGCCTGCATTATATATGTTTGTGTATAATCAAAAAAAATAATACATAGATATAGAATAATGAAATTGACAAATTTCAAAGTATATGGGATGATATATTATATTTATGATGTGATTAAAATGTATGATATATAATAATAAATAAAATTGGAATGATATTAATAAAAAAATTTCAATGTTATTGATGAAGTATAAAAAGGGAGAAAATAGATAAATGTGTCAAAATATGATAAATAAATTTAAGTATGGGGATTTAAATTATCATATAGATAATGAGAATTCCTATAAAGAATTTAAAGATTCTGATGAAGCAAAAGAGTGGGGAATGAAACATTATAAAGAATGGGCTTTATCTTATAAAAGTATAATGGGATTTGCAGATAAATTTGTTGCTGACGGAGCTTTTGTGCAACCAATAGAGCAGTATTGTGGTTATACATATAGATATATTAATGAATATTTACGGAATAAAAAAGATAATGAAAATAATAGATATAGAGAAATGGCAGATATTTTATCCATGGTTATAAGTAGTTCACCTAGAATACCAATTAATTTAATATTATATAGAATGGTTAGTGATGAATTTATTAATTGTTTGATTAAAAAAAATAAAGCAACGTATCCTATTCCTATGAGAGAAGAAGGGTTTTTAAGTACAAGTTTACTTAAAGGTATTGCTAATATTAATGAGCCATATGCAAATCATAACAATATTATAAAAATGTATGTTGAATCTGGTACAGCTGGAATATATGTGAATTCAGTTACAAAAAGAAGTGAGCAAGAAATGTTGTTATGTCCAGGGAGATATCTTGGATTGGTTAAGTATCCATATCAAGATGCAGAAATAAATAAAATTGTATATGAATGCAAATTGATAAATATGAATTAATATAGGTAAATATAATTTGTATTTTATAGTAATAATATTGATAAGAACAAAATTTATTAAATGTAATTAAAGAGGAGAATATAATGGAAGATAAAAGTTTATTTTATAAAGGCTTTAGCGATAGTACAATTGCAGATACTTTTTTTAATCAATTAAGACAATATTCTCAAACAAATTCAACTGGAAATTCAGTATATATATTAAAATATCCGTTAGGAGAAAAGAAATATTCATATAATTATAATGATGCTGTTATTATATTAATTCCAGGTTTTAAGTTATTATTTCTTGATTATGGAAATAATGAGGATGAATTTGAAGAATATGTTGATGATTTTTTAGATGACTTAGGACATATTTCGGATAAATATGATTATATTACTTATTTGGGACGCGTGTCCAAGTGGAAAAAAGAATTAGTAGAAAAAAGAAAGTATGAGGATATTAAAAATAAATCTATACATGAAATTTTAGAAGAAATTAAAATTAATAATAGGAGTATGAGTAGAAAAGGAGAGTTTTTAATATCTTTATTAACAGGAAGTATTAATGATATAGAAAAAACGGGAATAGAATATCCAGAAACTCTTCTTGATAAAATAAAAAGGAAAATTATTTTATTTGATGGTGATCAAACAAGATTTATTTATGATGAGCCAAGGGACAAAAGAATTACAATCCAAGGACTTGCAGGAACTGGAAAAACGGAGTTGTTATTACATAAGATTAAAGAAATATATACACATAATAAAGATATTAAAATAGCTTTTACATGTCATAATAAAATATTAGCTGAAAATTTAAAAAATAGGATTCCAGAATTTTTTAATTTTATGAAAGTTCAAGAACAGATAAAATGGGAAGAAAAGTTATGGGTTATGAGTAGTTGGGGGTCTAAATCAAATAAAAACTCAGGTGTATATAGTTATATATGCAATTATTATAATATTCCATTTGAAAGATTTTCGTATTCTGTAACATTTGAGGGGGTTTGTAATAGAGCTGTTGAAAATATAAAGGAGTTACAATCAATAGAACCATGCTTTGATTATATTTTAATTGATGAAAGTCAAGATTTTTCAGAAAGTTTTTTTGAATTATGTGAACTCGTAACAAAAAAATGTCTGTATGTGGCTGGAGATATTTTTCAGAATGTATTTGATAGTGAAAGTATAAGCAAAGTTACACCACAATTTCTTTTAAATAAATGCTATAGAACAGATCCAAAGACTCTTATGTGTGCTCATGCGATTGGCATGGGATTATTTGAACCTGATAATGCTCTTAGATGGCTCGAAGATACAGCTTGGCAGGATTGTGGATATGAGATAAAAAAAGAAAATGGGTATTATGATTTATATAGGAAGCCTTTAAGAAGATTTGAGGATTTAGGAGATATAAAGATAAGTAATTTAGAATTATTTCCAACAAAACATGAAGAATATTATAATAGAATAATAGATATTATTAATAAGATTAGAATGGATAATTCATCGGTTGATGCAGAAGATATAGGAATTATGTTTTTGGAAAATATAAACGATAATTATGAATTAGCAAAGAAACTTCAAATTACAATTGAAGAGAAATTTGGCTGGAAAGTCAATATAGGTTATGAAACTAAAGAAAAAAAGAAAGATACTTTATTTATAAGTAATAGAAATAATGTTAAGGGGTTGGAGTTTCCATTTGTGATATGTTTTATGCAAGGAAAATTAACGGATAATCTGCAAACAAGAAATTCTATCTATATGATGTTAACAAGATCATTTATAACATCTTATTTTATATTACCAGATGATGCATCACCATTATTACCATATATTCAAAAGGGTATAAATGATGTTAATAAGTTAGGATATCTTCATATAAAGAAACCTAAGGATACAAAACGTTTAAACAATGCAATAATTCAAAGCAATAATATATTTAAGTCGCAAAAAGAGATAGTAGATGAAATATTGGTGGAATTAGACATACCAAAGGATAAATGGAATTTTTTTCATATGCTAATTAGTTCTGGTTATAAAGATGAATTTGATACAAACAGAATATACGAAATAATACAGACTAATTATAATATGATGGACAGAAAATGAGGGTAATACATTGCAAGGAACTATAAAAGTAACATTTGGAAAGTATTTTTATGAAAAATTTTCAAAACCTGTAAGAGAAAAAAAGGATGAAATTGATATTATTTTTGATGTGATTGATATTTTATTATTAGGAGATTCAGATCCAATTATTAGAGGGACTATTGTTATCAATATAGATAAAATGAGTAGATTATTTTGTTTCCTTGATAATAAATATTATTCTATAGTATTTCCATTTAATATAGAAAATATGGATGAAAATGATAATATACACATATATGATGGAATATTAGATATAGATATTAATAGCAGAATTGTTGCATTATTAAAAAGAATAGTTAGTGATATTGAATTAGAATCTGATACAATAGAAGAAATATTTGAAAAAGTCTTTTTTGATGTAGAAGATAATGAATATACGGAAAAAGAAATAAAAGACTGCTTTCAATTACTATTAAGAATATTTTCAACGGATTTAGGTTATATAAGATATGATTATGACGAAAAACATGAGAATGAAAAAATACATCCATTACATCATTTGGATATTAATTATTCCTCTAAAGGAACATATAAGATAGGATTAAAGAAAGCTTTGAAGGATGAAGATTTTATTGATATGTTAGATTTAAGGACGGAATGTAAGTATTTAAATTATTGATGGGAAATAACGCAGGAATTTTTAATATAAACATACTCGTAATTATATGTTATATAGGTACAGTACTAATTAGCTATATTAAGACAGCTGGAATGAAATAATAGATTCCAGCTGTCTTAATATCTATCATAGAAGTTAAAATATAGATTTTAATAGTTTTGTCATCAAATGAATATATTATTCTTATAAGCGATTTTTCAACTGCTCCCTTTTTTCAATATCTATTTTCAGTATATCCATAGCCTTGTCTACGGATACGTGAAGGCTGTCCATTATATTTTTGATTGCGTTCAAAGTTGCCTCGTCACGACCTTCCGTGAGTGCCTGCTTACGAGCTTCTTCACGAGCCTCCTCACGCAACACATCCATAACTCCTTCTTCGTCATATTCAAATATACTCACGTCAATCACCTCATTCCTATGCTTTATAAAGAAGTCCGACAGTATATCCTCTTTAATACATTCATCAACGGATTCGATAACTGATGTTCGCACATTCAAGCCAAGTGTATCCATCTTATGACGTACTTTATTGACAAATGTCATATAATCCCTAAGCGACTGGCAACGGTTCAGAATGTCATCCGTGAATAATCCATTTACATTGCTGACATTTTTATGATTATTGTTGTGAGAGCTGCCTTTATTGTTAGTGTCATTGCCTGTAGCAGAGTCAGCTTCTTCATCTGGATTAAGATTGATTACGGTAACGATTAATTCAAGCTCCGGATTGTCTGTAGGATGTTCAAACATATCTGACAGCTTAAGAATTTTAACACGTTCCTTCATCTTTTCCCTGCCATTATAGAAGGTAATAAAATGCGGAGTGGGAATTTTAATCATACTTCTTCTGTGCAGTATACTATTGGGAAATATATCCCTATATACCTCAGAGCCATAATGGAAAAATCTTAATGGCATATTGAAGTTGATAGATGACTGCTGCTCAAACATATATAACTCATAACTGAATACAAATGAAGCATCATTCTTATACTTCATATATACGCCGCCTTTCAGCGTAGTTATTGTAAGATTGTCAATATCAGTATGAGATGAATTATTCAGCGCATTATACAAATCTAATAAGTTGTTTTTATCAGAATATAACAGGCAGAACACGTTATCACTGTATCGCTTGGTTGTAGTAGAGGAGCTACTATCTTTTTTAATTGTTTTATTATTATCAGCGCTTTTGTTGTAATAATTATTATCATTGTCATTATGTTTCATAAGCAAAATCTCCTTTTGTATTAAGTAAATCTGACAACAGGCAGGTCTGCTATAAAAACAATAGATAATATGTATATATCATATATTGTAACATCTGGTTTGGCATATAACAAGTGCGTTGAGAGTATATCATTTTTAAAAATATTCTTAAACACATTTACTGCTGATTATAACAGGTGTATTAAAACGATATCTCTTATGTACAGGTAAAGTAATGCAGCAGTCCTGATACAGCAGTGAGTGGCAAAACTTATTTTTAACACTCACATCATAATACAAAATATGTTATAAAATATTAACACCTGATATAACCAATTATAGTAGCTGCCTGATTGTATATATGGGTATTGGTCTGATACTGAATTCAGCGCGAAATGTTAGAAATACATAAATATATGCTAAATAAGGGTGAAAATATCTATAAGTCTATGATGCAGATATTGTGAGCGGACATATTACTTGTATAATCACATAATCATAATTAAGCAATAGCTGGTTATACAACATCAAAATAAATCTAATAGGCAAATATAAACTTTTTGGAAAAGTCTTAGCTGCACGTTATGCAACATCAAAAATAAATTCTATAGCAATAAATATATGTATTTAAGACTTAATTAAGTATACTGTTAATATACGGCAAAAACAATAGAAAGTCAATAGTGAATTTATAAAAAGTATAAAAAGAATATTGCTACATAAAAATTATGCTGCAAAATATTGTAAATTCAAAGAATTGAAAAAAGTTTGTATTTCCAAAAGGGTAATAAAGCCTGTGCTGTGAAAATGACTTGTTGGATGAAAAAGCTTGTCAAAAGATAAAAGAATGTTTTGAATATTTAACAGAAATCTGATATTATCTATAGAGTGTGTTATTTTATGATATCAGATTTTTTGTGCGTTTAGGATTTAACTGGCTGGCTGTGGTACTGTTGGCAGGTTCGATATTCAATAATGTGGCAGATAGAATAAATATTGATACAGGATAGGAGAAAGATAAGGTGGCAGCAGGTTCAACATTTGGAAATATATTTAAGATAGCGACCTGGGGTGAATCCCATGGAGAAGGACTGGGTGTGGTTGTGGATGGATGTCCAGCGGGTATTCCTTTATGTGAAGAGGATATTCAGAAGTTTCTTGACAGGAGAAAGCCGGGACAGTCTAAGTTTACTACACCAAGGAAGGAAGATGATAAGGTGAGTATACTGTCAGGTGTATTTGAAGGCAAAACGACAGGAACACCTATATCTATGGTGGTATACAATAAAACACAGCGTTCATCTGATTATTCAGAGATTGCTAACTACTACAGACCCGGACATGCGGATTACACATTTGATGAGAAATATGGTTTCAGGGATTACAGAGGCGGCGGAAGAAGCTCTGGACGTGAAACGATAGGAAGAGTGGCAGCAGGTGCTGTTGCTATGAAGGTTCTTGAAGCACTTAATATCAGCGTGAGTGCGTATGCATCAAGAATAGGCGGTATAAGCATTGATTATGATAAGTTCGATATAAAAGAACGTGATAATAATGCATTTAATATGCCTGATAGTGAAGCGGCAGCAAGGGTAGAAAAGTATGCTGGTGAAAAGATACAGGAGAAGGATTCTATCGGTGGTATAATAGAGTGTGTTGTAACGGGTATGATGCCGGGAGTTGGTGATCCTGTGTTTGAAAAGCTGGATGCTAATCTTGCAAAGGCGATTATGTCAATAGGAGCTGTCAAAGGCTTTGAGATAGGTGACGGTTTTGCTGCGGCTGACAGTACAGGAAGTACTAATAATGACAGCTTTACTATGAAAGATGGCAGCATAATAAAGAAAACTAACCATAGTGGCGGAGTGCTTGGTGGTATGAGTGATGGTTCTGATATAATATTCAGGGCAGCAGTTAAGCCAACGCCATCTATAGCGGCAGTCCAGCAGACAGTCAACAAGTCAGGTGAGGATATTGAGATATCAATAAAAGGCAGACACGACCCTATGATAGTGCCAAGAGCTGTAGTTGTAGTTGAAGCTATGACTGCGTTGACACTTGTCGATATGATACTTAGAAATATGACATCAAGAATTGACAGGATAGTTGATTTTTATAAAAAATGATAATAGAGAAGCAGTGTGAAAAATAGATTTTTCACACGCGAGGTTGTGTCTGCGCACACTTGACACAAACTCGTTATGCGCGAAAAAACGTGCGCAGAAATGAGGATTAATATGTACAAAATATTAAAAACAGATGGAAGAGCTAAAAGAGCAGAATTCACAACAGTTCATGGAACTGTCCAAACACCTGTATTTATGAATGTAGGAACAGTTGCGGCTATAAAGGGCGCAGTTGCTACAACAGATTTGCAGGAGATTGGAACACAGATAGAATTATCAAACACATATCACCTTCATGTAAGACCAGGTGATAAGCTTATAAAGGAGCTGGGCGGACTTCATAAGTTTATGAACTGGAATAAGCCAATACTTACAGATTCAGGCGGATTTCAGGTGTTTTCGCTTGCAGGACTCCGTAAGATTAAGGAAGAAGGAGTTACATTCCAGTCACATATAGATGGACATAAGATATTTATGGGACCAGAGGAAAGTATGCAGATACAGTCTAATCTTGGTTCAACTATAGCGATGGCATTTGATGAGTGTGCACCTGCAAAGGCTGACAGAAAGTACATCATCAACTCCGTTGAGAGAACTACAAGATGGCTTGAACGCTGTAAGAAAGAAATGAACCGACTTAACTCGCTTGAAGATACTATTAATAAGAGCCAGATGCTTTTTGGTATCAATCAGGGTGCAATATATGATGATATAAGAATTGACCACGCAAAGCGCATATCAGAGCTTGACCTTGACGGATATGCAGTTGGTGGTCTTGCAGTAGGTGAGTCACACGAGGAAATGTATCACGTGCTTGATGAGGTTGTTCCATATCTTCCACAGAATAAGCCAACATATCTTATGGGTGTTGGTACACCAGCCAATATATTAGAGTCAGTTGACAGGGGTATCGACTTCTTCGATTGCGTATATCCATCAAGAAATGGACGTCACGGACATGTGTATACAAAGTTCGGAAAGATTAATCTTTTCAATGCAAAGTATGAAAAGGATACAGCACCTATCGAAGAAGGTTGTCAGTGTCCTGCTTGTAAGAATTATTCAAGAGCCTACATAAGACATTTGCTTAAGGCTAAGGAAATGCTTGGAATGAGACTCTGCGTACTCCATAATCTTTACTTCTATAATCATCTTATGGAGGATATCAGGGGTGCTATTGATGCAGGAAACTATAAGAGCTTTAAGGATGAGAGATTATATCTTTTAAAGACTTACGATAAAAAATAGGACTAATGTTCAGATATCAGAGTGTTGCGTTGATGTGTAGCAATACGTGTACATCATAAAATGAAAATAATAACAGAATTGATTGTAATCATAAAAATGCTATAAATTTATCATTAAAAGATAGACATACAGAAAAAATTACGTTATTATAACAATATTGAGCCTGTATAGGGCAAGTATTTAGGAGGAATTAGTAATGGGACAGCTTGGTATTATTATTGTGTATGTAATAGCACTTTGTGCTTTAATGTACTTCTTTGCAATTAAGCCACAGAAGAAGCAGCAGAAGGAACAGCAGCAGCTTATGGATTCAATGGCTATCGGTGATTATGTTCTTACAACAAGTGGTTTCTATGGCGTTATTCTTGATATAACAGAGGATGATGTAATCGTAGAATTCGGTAACAACAAGAACTGCCGTATCACAATGCAGAAGAAGGCTATTGCTCAGGTTGAGAAGCCAGCAGCATCAGAAGAATAATTGATGTGTATATTGTAGTTTGCCGTTATTTTATAATAGGAAATATCAGTACAATATAGATAGTGTAATAATCTCCGGAAAGTCAGATGATTTTCTGGAGATTTTTATTTTTTTGTCAAGAGTGGGGAATTTTAGAACCACTCTTAAAATTTCTACATTAATTACCGCACTACTTGAAAAAAACACTATTATGGAGTAGAATATTAACCAATAGCCTAAACTTAGCTTAGTATACTTAAGTGGGGCTGTAGTACAAGAAAGAAAGGCAGGAATTAACATGGATTGTAGAATAACATTAATTCCAGGAGATGGAATCGGGCCAGAGATAGTCACAGAGGCAGTTAAGGTATTAGATGCTGTGGCAGCTAAGTATGGTCATAAGTTCGATTATACGAAGATTTTAATGGGAGGATGCTCTATTGATGAGTGCGGAGTACCTCTTACAGATGAGGCAGTAGCCGTCGCTAAGGCCTCAGATGCAGTGCTTCTAGGTGCTGTAGGTGGAAACGTGGGTAACTCAAGATGGTATGACGTGGCACCTAACCTAAGACCAGAGGCAGGACTATTAAAAATTCGTAAGGACTTAGAGTTATTCGCTAACATTCGTCCTGCTTATTTATATAATGAATTAAAGGCAGCCTGCCCTCTTAAGGAAGAAATTATCGGCGATGGTTTCGATATGGTTATTATGAGAGAGCTTACAGGTGGTCTTTACTTTGGTAAGAGGCACACAGAAGAGGTTGACGGTCTTATGACTGCTGTTGATACTCTTACATATAATGAAGAAGAGATTAGAAGAATAGCTATTAAAGGCTTTGAGATAGCTATGAAGAGAAGAAAGAAAGTAACAAGTGTTGATAAGGCCAATGTACTTGACTCTTCAAGACTCTGGAGAAAGATTGTGCATGAAGTTGCAAAGGATTACCCAGAGGTTGAATTAGAGGACATGCTGGTAGATAACTGTGCTATGCAGCTTGTTATGAATCCGGGACAGTTTGATGTTATTCTTACAGAAAATATGTTTGGTGATATTCTTTCAGATGAAGCAAGTATGATAACAGGTTCTATCGGTATGTTATCATCAGCAAGCCTTGGTAAGACTAAGTTAGGCTTGTATGAGCCAAGCCACGGTTCAGCACCAGATATAGCAGGAAAGAATATAGCTAACCCTATAGCAACTATTCTTTCAGCAGCTATGATGTTAAGATATTCACTTGACCTTGATAAGGAGGCAGATGCTGTTGAGGCAGCAGTTGCAGCAGTCCTTAAGGAAGGTTACAGAACAACAGATATATATTCAGAAGGCTGTATAAAGGTTGGAACAGACAAGATGGGCGACCTTATAGCTAAGAGAGTATAAATAACATACAGTGTGAATGAATATTTATAGAATATAGAAAATAATGATAAATGTTCCCTGGCAGAATAATGTATAAAAGCTGGATAGTTAGTGAAGCAGTATAATGTATGAAAGCTTAACGAATAGTGGAATAAGTTGTGTGTTCTAAGTAAATATGCGCGCCGAGAGAACATTTTAACTTAAAGAATTAGATTTACAAGGAGAATAATTATGGTAAGTGATAACGCAAGAAGCGGTATGCAGCAGGCACCTGCGCGAAGCCTTTTTAATGCACTTGGCTTCACAGCAGAAGAAATGAAGAAACCTATGATTGGTATTGTAAGTTCATATAATGAAATAGTACCAGGTCATATGAATATTGATAAGATTGTTAATGCAGTTAAGTTAGGAGTAGCTGAGGCCGGTGGTGTTCCAGTAGTATTCCCAGCTATCGCAGTATGTGATGGTATAGCTATGGGACATGTTGGTATGAAGTACTCTTTGGTGACAAGAGATTTAATAGCTGACTCTACAGAGTGTATGGCTATTGCGCATCAGTTTGACGGACTTGTTATGGTACCTAACTGTGATAAGAATGTTCCGGGACTCCTTATGGCAGCAGCAAGACTTAACCTTCCTACAGTATTTGTATCAGGCGGACCTATGCTCGCAGGTCATGTAAAGGGTAAGAAGAGAAGTCTTTCATCTATGTTCGAGGCAGTTGGTTCATATGCTGCCGGAACTATGACAGAAGAAGATGTACTTGAGTTTGAGGAAAAGGTATGTCCTACATGTGGTTCATGCTCAGGTATGTATACAGCTAACTCTATGAACTGTCTTACAGAGGCTCTTGGTATGGGACTTCGTGGAAACGGAACAATTCCAGCCGTATATTCAGAGAGAATTAAGCTTGCAAAGCACGCAGGTATGGCAGTTATGGATATGGTTAATAAGGGTATTACAGCAAGAGATATTATTACAAAGGACTCTATTATGAATGCTCTTACTGTTGATATGGCACTTGGATGCTCTACAAACAGTATGCTTCACCTTCCAGCTATTGCACATGAGATTGGCTTTGACTTTGATATCAAGTTCGCTAATCCAATAAGTGAAAAGACACCTAACCTTTGTCACCTTGCACCAGCAGGTCCTACATATATGGAAGACCTCAATGAAGCAGGCGGTGTATATGCAGTTATGAAGGAACTTGCAGATATCGGACTTCTTAATACAGACTGCATGACAGTTTCAGGAAAGACTATCGGTGAGTGCATTGCAACAGCTTATAACAGGGATGAAGAGGTTATAAGACCAGTTGATAATCCATATAGCAAGACAGGCGGACTTGCAGTTCTTTCAGGTAATCTTGCACCAGATGGTTCAGTTGTCAAGCGTTCAGCAGTAGTTGATGAAATGCTTGTACACGAAGGTCCAGCAAGAGTATTTGACTGTGAAGAGGATGCTATTGCAGCTATCAAGGGTGGAAAGATTGTACCGGGTGATGTTGTTGTTATCAGATACGAAGGCCCTAAGGGTGGCCCTGGTATGAGAGAAATGCTTAACCCAACATCAGCTATTGCTGGTATGGGACTTGGTTCATCAGTTGCACTTATTACAGATGGACGTTTCTCAGGTGCAAGCCGTGGTGCTTCTATCGGACACGTTTCACCAGAAGCAGCAGTAGGCGGCCCTATAGCTTTAGTAGAGGAAGGCGATATCATAAGCATTGATATTCCAGGCTTAAAGCTTGAACTCAAGGTTTCTGATGAAGAGCTTGCAGCAAGAAAGGCAAAGTGGCAGCCAAGAGAGCCTAAGGTAACAACAGGTTATCTTAAGAGATATGCATCAATGGTTACATCTGGTAACAGAGGTGCTATCTTAAAGACACCAGAGGCTTAATAAGTATATTTAGATGGAACATATTATAAAAGTAGAAATATAAATATAACGAAAGGAAGACGGACGAATGATATTAAATGGTTCAGAGATTATAGTTGAATGTTTAAAAGAGCAGGGTGTAGATACTGTATTTGGATACCCGGGCGGAGCCATTCTTAACGTCTATGATGCTTTATATAAGCATTCAGATGAGATTACACATATACTTACATCTCATGAGCAGGGTGCATCACATGCTGCTGATGGATATGCAAGAGCAACAGGTAAGGTCGGTGTATGTTTTGCAACATCAGGCCCTGGAGCTACTAATCTTGTAACAGGTATTGCAACTGCTATGATGGATTCTATTCCTGTAGTTGCCATTACATGTAATGTTACACTCCCTCTTCTTGGAAGAGATAGTTTTCAGGAAGTAGATATAGCTGGAATTGTTATGCCTATAACTAAGCATAGCTTTATTGTAAAGGATGTTAAAGACCTTGCTTCTACATTAAGAAGAGCATTCAGAATAGCAAAGGAAGGACGTCCGGGTCCTGTTCTTGTAGATATTACTAAGGATGCTACAGCAAATGAGTGCGACTATATAAAGGAAACTCCAAAGCCAATAGAAAGAGTTACAGACACAATAACAGAGGAAGATGTTGAGTGTGCAGCAGCTATGATTAAAGAGGCTAAGAAGCCTTATATATTCGTAGGTGGTGGTGTTATTGCCTCAGAAGCTTCAGAAGAGCTTAAGAGATTTGTTAAGAAGGTAGATGCGCCAGTATGTGATACACTTATGGGTAAAGGTGCATTTGACGGCTCAGACCCTCATTATACAGGTATGCTTGGTATGCACGGAACTAAGACTTCTAACTTCGGTGTGTCTGAGTGTGACCTTCTTATAACTATAGGCGCAAGATTTTCAGACAGAGTTACAGGCAATACACAGAGGTTTGCTAAAAATGCTAAAATTCTCCAGTTTGATGTAGATGCTGCCGAGATAAATAAGAATATACATACGGATGCATCTGTTATAGGTGATGCGCTTGAAATTCTTAAGAGAGTAAATGCAAAGCTTGACCAGCTTGACCACTCAGAATGGCTTGCACACCTTAAGGAATATGAAGAAAAGTTCCCTATGAGATACAGAAAAGATGTACTTAACGGACCATATATTATGGAAAAGATATATGACATTACAAAGGGTGAGGCTATAATTTCTACAGATGTTGGACAGCATCAGATGTGGGCTGCACAGCATTATAAGTATAAAAATCCTAGAACACTTCTTACATCAGGCGGACTTGGTACTATGGGTTATGGACTTGGTGCCTGCATAGGTGCCAAGGTTGGCTGTAAGGATAAGGTTGTTATCAATATAGCTGGTGATGGCTGTTTCCGTATGAATATGAACGAAATAGCAACAGCAACAAGATACAATATCCCTATTATTGAGATAGTATTTAACAACCACGTACTTGGTATGGTAAGACAGTGGCAGGATTTATTCTATGGAAAGCGTTATTCAGCAACTGTTCTTGATGATCAGGTTGACTTTGTCAAGGTATCAGAAGGTATGGGCGCTAAGGCGTACAGAGTAGCTGATATAGAAAGCTTTGAAAATGCACTTAAGGAAGCTATTGAGCTTAATATACCATGTGTTATTGAGTGTGATATATGCAAGGATGATAAGGTATTCCCTATGGTTGCACCAGGTGCGCCTATATCAGAGGCTTTCGACAGAGAAGACCTTAACAAAAAGCAGGCAGAAGGCAAGTAAGAGATTGGTTAAGATTAATTAATAGGAATTCCAGACTGGCATTGGTTATGCTGGTTTGGAATTCTTTTTTTAATATGTTCAATGAATAGGATGTGAGTGAAAAATCTCTATTCCACAGTTACAATTAATAAGATAGATGTAAAGAAAAACACTTAATTGTGTGCTAATTACTTTAAGGTATTAAAAAAAATACACATATAACTTTAATATGTTAAAATATTAACTTGACATAGCAAATATACAAGCATAAAATATAGTTTAATAAATTTTTAATACTTAGGAGAATTTACAACAAAAACTGACAAAAATATAGGTCGTTCTGAAAAGTGACTGAGTAATATACACTTACAGCAGATATTAAGATATAACATTTATACAGATATATGATGAATGAATATTATGTTATCAATATTAAGATATCAATATTATGTTATCTATTGAGTTTATCATAATATAATAGACACAGCCATATGTTGTATAGTTGGGATGTTTACATATGTTGTACTTAAGATTAAAAGTTTATTATTATTATTATTTTAAAGAATTCAAATGGATTAGGAGGAAGAAAAAGTGGCAAGAGTTTATAACTTTAGTGCAGGTCCAGCAGTGTTACCTGAAGAAGTATTAAGGGAAGCAGCAGATGAAATGTTAGATTACCAGGGTTCTGGTCAGTCGGTTATGGAGATGAGCCATCGTTCCAAGGTTTATGATAACATCATCAAGGAAGCTGAAAAAGACTTAAGAGAGCTTATGAATATACCTGATAATTATAAGGTATTATTCCTTCAGGGTGGAGCATCGCAGTTCTTCGCAGAAGTTCCTATGAACCTTATGAAGAACAAGAAAGCAGCTTATATTATCACTGGTCAGTGGGCTAAGAAAGCATTTAACGAAGCTAAAATATATGGTGAGGCTGTTGCTGTCGCTTCCTCTGAGGATAAGACATATTCATATATTCCAGATTGTTCAGACCTTGATATTCCAGAAGATGCGGACTATGTATACATTTGCGAGAACAATACTATCTATGGTACTAAGTATAAGACACTCCCTAACACAAAGGGACATATCCTTGTATCAGATGTTTCATCATGCTTCTTATCAGAACCAATCGATGTTACAAAGTATGGCGTAGTATACGGCGGAGTTCAGAAGAATATCGGACCTGCTGGTGTTGTTATTGCAATTATAAGAGAAGACCTTATAACAGACGATGTACTTCCTGGAACACCAACAATGTTAAAGTGGAAGACACAGGCAGATGCAGACTCTCTTTACAATACACCTCCTTGCTACAACATTTATATCTGCGGCAAGGTATTTAAGTGGATTAAGAAGATGGGTGGGCTTTCAGCAATGAAGGAACACAATGAAAAGAAGGCTAAAATTCTTTATGATTTCCTTGATGCGTCAAAGATGTTCAAGGGAACAGTTGTTAAGGAAGACCGTTCACTTATGAATGTTCCTTTCGTAACAGGTGATAAAGAACTTGATGCTAAGTTTGTTAAGGAAGCAGAAGCAGCTGGTTTCGTTAACCTTAAGGGTCACAGAACAGTTGGCGGTATGAGAGCTTCTATATATAACGCTATGCCAATCGAAGGCGTAGAGAAGTTAGTTGAATTTATGAAGAAGTTCGAGAAGGAGAATGCATAATGATTAACGTTAATTGTCTTAATAATATCGCTTCTGTAGGTCTTGACCTTTTTTCAAGCGATTATAATACAAATGCAGCATATGAAGATGCACAGGCAGTACTTGTAAGAAGTGCCAAGATGCATGATATGGAATTATCAGATGACCTTCTTGCCATCGCAAGAGCAGGCGCAGGTGTTAATAATATTCCTCTTGATAAATGTGCTGATAAGGGTATCGTAGTATTTAATACACCGGGAGCTAATGCCAATGCAGTTAAGGAACACGTTCTTGCAGCATTACTTTTAGCTTCAAGAGATATTCTTGGCGGTATCAAGTGGGTTGAAGATAATAAGGATGATGCAGATATTGCAAAGTCAGCAGAAAAGGCTAAGAAAGCATTTGCAGGTAAGGAAATCAAGGGTAAGAAGCTTGGTGTTATCGGACTTGGTGCTATCGGACAGTTAGTTGCTAATGCAGCTATAAGCCTTGGCATGGAAGTATACGGATATGACCCATACCTTTCAGTTAATGCAGCATGGAACCTTTCAAGCGAAGTTAAGCACATTGTAAATGTTGAGGATATATATAAGGAATGTGATTATATTACTATTCATGTACCAGCACTTGACAGCACTAAGGGTATGATTAATAAGGCAGCATTTGATATAATGAAGAAGGGTACAGTTATTGTTAACTGTGCAAGAGATGTACTTGTTGATGAGCCAGCTATTCTTGATGCTATCAAGTCTGGCAAGGTTGCTAAGTATGTTACTGATTTCCCTAACACAACAACAGCAGGTCAGGAGGGCGTTATCGTACTTCCACATCTTGGTGCTTCAACTGAAGAAGCTGAGGATAACTGTGCTGTTATGGCAGTTAAGGAATTAAGAAACTTCATTGAGAATGGTAATATTGTCAATTCTGTAAACTATCCAAACTGTGACTGTGGTGTATGTACATCAGCAGGAAGGGTTACAGTATGTCATAAGAATGTACCAGCAATCATAAGCAAGCTTACAAGTTTTATGGGTGATGCAGGTATTAACATTGAGTCTATGGATAACAAGTCAAGAGGAGATTATGCTTACTCTGTTCTTGATACAGGTTCAGCTATCACAGATGATGTGGCAGCTAAGCTTTCAGCTATTGACGGCGTTATCAAGGTAAGAGTTGTTAAGTAATCACAGTATTATAGTAGTGACAATTTATTCTGGATAATTAAGAATGATAAATGTTATATAATTATATTTTGGCAGGTGTGGAATTAGATCCGCACCTGTCTTTTTGATACTTATTTTCGTATGTTTTTGGTTCTAAATCTTTCACCACTCTTGACAAAGAACCGTTTTTCTTTATTTGCTCATTTATAGTTAAAAGGTCGTAATCGTGGTGAAATGTTGAAAGGTACGAAAGATTAATATATAATATTATATTAATGGCAGTAAAAAATATTATTTGTTAGAAAGATGGATAACAAATATGAATGTGGAATTTGGATTTTCGTATATAGGTTTAATATTTTTATTGATGAGTGATATATAAAAATTATGGTAAAAACTATGAAGCGAGGTGGGGAATATGGAAAAAGACCCGTTTAAAGAATATTTGAGAGAGTCTGAACCGGATAAAGCACATAAGAGCTATGTCTGGAGTACGGCAATCGGACTACAGGCAGTGGATGGACTCAAACCCTCTAAATATCTGGTTGATACTGCTATTCAGAATATTGAAGGCAAAATCACAATGAAAGAGGTACAGAGTCTTATCGACAGCTACTATAAAGAAAGACCAGTGCATTTGTCAGATGATGAGCGTACTGAAGAAGCAGATAAGGTTTCTTCACGTATTGCGGAAATTCTTTCTGAAACAGCTTTTACATTTTCTCCGAATGAATATATCGCTATCCATCGTAAACTCTTTCATGGAATTTACAAATATGCTGGAAAGATTAGAGATTACAACATTACAAAGAATGAATGGGTACTTGACGGGGCAACGGTTATGTACGGTAGTGCCTCTGAACTGAGAGCAACGCTTGAGTATGATTTCTCGCAGGAGAAAGATTTTAGTTATAGGGGGCTTTCAATGGATGAGATTATTCATCATCTTGCGGTATTTATTTCAAGGTTATGGCAAATTCATATTTTTGGTGAAGGCAATACAAGAACAACTGCAGTGTTTTTTATTAAGTATTTGAGAATGCTTGGCTTTTCTGCAACCAATGATATTTTGGCGGAAAATGCGAGGTATTTCAGAAATGCACTTGTCCGTGCAAACTATACGAACCTGCAAGAAGGTATTTATGAAACAACAGAATATCTGGAGGTGTTTTTAAGAAATCTACTTTTGAATGAGAAAAATGAACTCCATAATCGAAATCTTCATATAAGTGAACTTTTGAATAATAAAAAAGTGGACACTGGAGATACTAAAGTGGATATTGAAAATGGAAAAACAGATATTGAGAACAATAAAGTGGATATTCAAGACAAAAAAGTGGACATTGAGAATGATAAAGTGGACATTCAAGACAAAAAAGTGGATATTGAAAGTATCCTTTCCAAAAAAGGTAATGAGTTTTCAATAAAAACGACAGTCCATATTTACAGACTTTTTGAGAAGTTTGGTTTTGATGAAGTGTTTGGCAGAAGTGTAGTTATGGAACTTCTGGAACTGAAAGGTTCAGGTGCGTCTAAGTTCCTTTCAAATTTGGTTCAGGCAGATATTATTGAACCAGTATCCGGTTATGGAAAAGGAAAATATAAGTTTAAAAAGTAATTAAAGCAAAACTGCAAGGGACAGCCGAGAAAGTCGACTGTCCTTTTTAAAGTTTCTAAGCATATGAATACTAAACTTATAACCGTTTCCACTTGCATAATCAGGCGTGTCGGTATAATATTAGATTAAGTTAATTGTATGGTGTATTTATGGTGATGTCGTGTATTATTTGGATAATAAGGGACTGCGTTGTGAAAGTTTGCAGAGTAATACGGTATATTAATGATTTGCGTGTGAATTCTGATATTTGCGTTAGTTTGTTAAAGAAATAACCTTTGTTGTCAATTATTAACGGTAATGTTACACTATAATAGTTTGGTTGTATTAATATTTTGTTTAACTTTTAAGGGTATTGTACTGTATGTTTTTAATGCAGCAGGAACAGATGATTTGATTATGAGAATATTATTTCATATTCAGAATATTAGGACGTTACAGACAATAACATATTAAATTCAGGAAAGAGAGGTCTGTTTTTAGTGAGTAGATTAACTATATTAACTAAGGATAAGGCTCAGGTAACAATGGAGTCGATGTATCAGGATCTTGAAAGACGAATAGTGGCATCTCCACCGGGATTATGTCCAGTTGACCTTACAAGATCATTTATAAAAATGTGTCTTGCACAGTCATGTGGTAAGTGTGTGCCATGCCGTGTCGGATTAAGACAGCTTGCAAGACTTTTTGATAACGTGCTTGATGGAGAAGCAACGGAAGAAACAGTTGAAAATATAAAGCTCACAGCAGAGGGAATATACTATTCAGCAGACTGCGCCATAGGATATGAGGCTGCTAAGCTTGCGCTTAAGTCAGTTGACGGCTGTATAGATGATTTTGAGTCACATATACATAATGGTTTCTGTTCATGTAACAGTAACCAGCCTGTATCGTGTGTTAAGTCATGTCCTGCCGGCGTTGACATTCCAGGTTATATAGCACTTGTACAGCAGAAGCGCTATGCTGATGCTGTAAGGCTTATAAGAAGAGATAATCCGATGCCTACAACTTGTGCTTATATATGTGAGCATCCATGTGAGAACAGATGTAAGAGAACTATCATAGATGCACCTGTTAATATACGTGGACTTAAGAAGATGGCAGTAGATAATGCTGGCATAGTTCCAGTACCAGAGTGTGAGCCAGCTACGGGAAAGAAGGTTGCCATAATTGGTGGTGGACCAGGTGGTCTTAGTGCTGCCTATTATCTTGCCCTTATGGGACATAAGGTTACTATATTTGAACAGAGGAAGCAGCTTGGCGGTATGTTAAGATATGGTATTCCTAACTACAGATTTCCACGTAAAAAGCTTGATGAAGAGATAGATTCTATTCTTTCAACTGGAATAGAGGTTAAGAAGAATATAAGTGTAGGAAAGGATATATCATTTGATGATATAACTGAGGAATATGATGCTACATATATATCTATCGGTGCGCATGCAGATAAAAAGATGGGTATAGAAGGTGAGGATGCCAAGAGCGGAATAACATCTGCTGTTGAAATGCTTCGTGCCATCGGTGACGGCGATATGCCGGATTATACAGGAAAGAGAGTTATAGTTATCGGTGGTGGTAACGTAGCTATGGACGTGGCGCGTTCATCTATAAGACTTGGAGCAAGCAAGGTAAGTATTGTATACAGAAGACGTAAGGCAGATATGACGGCACTTGAGGAGGAGGTTGTAGGTGCTGAGGCAGAGGGCTGCGATGTTCTTGAACTTATGTCACCAGTGCGTATCAAGAAGGATGAAGAGGGCAATGCCATAGGACTTGTTGTAAAGCCACAGATGATATCAAAGGTTTCACACGGAAGACCAGCACCTAAGGCAGCATCAAAGGATGAGGTACTCTTAGAGAGCGACCTTATAGTAGTTGCTATCGGACAGGGTATAGAAACAAAGAGCTTTGAGGAACACGGAATAAAGGTTCAGAGAGGTGTTATCTCAGCGCTTAATACAGGTAATATTACACCACAGGAGGGTGAGATGTCTGAGGGCGTATTTGCAGGCGGCGACTGCGTAACAGGTCCGGCGACAGTTATAAAGGCTATTGCGGCAGGTAAGGTTGCAGCAGCTAATATAGATGAGTATCTTGGCTTTAATCATGAGATTACATGTGATGTTGAGATACCTTATGCAAGCAACGAAGATAAGGTTGCGTGCGGAAGAGTTGAAGTTGCTTTAAGAGAAGCAGCTGAAAGAAAGAACGACTTTGAACCGATTGAATATGGTTTTTCTTGTGAAGAAGCGTGCCAGGAGGCTGGACGCTGTTTAAGATGTGATCATTTCGGATTCGGAGCTTTTAGAGGAGGCAGAGAAGAACAATGGTAAATGCAACAATTAACGGAATAGATATAACCGTTGAAGACGGAACAACTATCCTTGCGGCTGCACGTAAAGTTGGAGTTGATGTGCCTACTCTGTGTTATCTTAAAGAGGTTAATGAGATAGGTGCGTGCCGTGTATGCGTTGTTGAGGTTGAAGGACAGGACAGATGTGTTACAGCCTGCAACAACGTGGTACAGGAAGGAATGGTTATACGTACTAACACAAGAAAAGTGCGTACTACAAGAAAGACTAATGTCAAGCTTATACTTTCACAGCACGACTATGAATGTGCATCATGTGTAAGAAGCGGTAACTGTACATTACAGTCGCTCGCCAATGAGCTTAATATATCAGAAATGCCATATGACTCAATACTTGAAAAGAATAAGTGGGATAAGAATTTTCCACTTATAAGGGCTAATGACAAATGTATCAAATGTATGAGATGTGTACAGATATGCGATAACATACAGGGTATGCATATATGGGATGTTGTTAACACAGGTTCAAGGACTACTGTAAATGTGGCAAAGAATAAGACTATACAGGAAACTAAGTGTACACTGTGCGGTCAGTGCGTTGTCAACTGTCCAGTAGGTGCATTAAGGGAAAGAGATGATGTTGGTATCGTTCTTGATGCAGTTGAGAATGAAGATATCATAACAGTAGTACAGATAGCCCCTGCTGTCAGAACAGCATGGGGTGAAGGCTTTGGGTTAAGCAAGGAATTTGCAACAGCTAAAAGACTTGTATCAGCCTTAAGAAAGGTTGGCTTTGATTATATATTTGACACAACATTTTCAGCAGACCTTACTATTATGGAAGAAGGAAGCGAGCTTTTAAAGCGACTTCCAGAGATAAAAGAGTCAGGACTTCCTATGTTTACATCATGCTGTCCTGGCTGGGTAAACTTTATAAAGAAAGAATATCCACAGTATGCAGACAGACTTTCAACAGCCAAGTCACCACAGCAGATGTTTGGTGCGGTCACAAAGTCTTATTATGCAGAAAAGCTTGGTGTTGACCCTGAAAGAATATTCTGTGTATCACTTATGCCTTGTCTTGCAAAGAAAGATGAGATTACATGGGATGGCAGAGGCGATGTTGATGCGGTACTCACTACAAGAGAGGTTGAGAGAATGTTAAAGTCATTCTTTATAAAGGCGGAAGAGCTTACAGAAGAAGAGTTTGACAATCCTCTTGGCGTAGGAAGCGGCGCAGGTGTTATATTTGGTGCGACAGGCGGAGTTATGGAGGCAGCATTAAGAAGTGCTTACTACCTTGTCAATAAGACTAATCCTGAACCGGATGCATTCCAGTGTGTAAGAGGTCTTGATGGCTGGAAGGAGGCAAAGTTTACTATCAATGGCAATATACTTAAGGTTGCAGTTGCAAGCAGTCTTTCCAATGCAAGAAAGCTTATGGATGCGATAGCAGCAGGAAAAGTAAAGTATGATTTTGTTGAAGTTATGGCGTGTCCGGGCGGCTGTATCAATGGCGGTGGACAGCCTATAAAGGATGATTACGATAAAGTGGCAGAAAGATGTAAGGTGCTTTATGGACTTGATAAAGTGAATAATGTAAGATTTTCACACGAAAATCCAGAGGTACTCCAGTGCTACAGGGATTATTTCAAAGAGCCATTATCAGAGAAATCACATGAACTGTTACATACAAGCCATACTGTAAGATAGACTATGAAAGCAGCAATCTTTCATAGATATGCATGGTGGGACATTTAATATTAAAATGTGTATTCGTGAGTGTAAGATATTATAATACAGTATGACATAAGATTAAAGAAAGGATGGACGAAGTTATGGCAACTATTAAAGCATTTGAATGTATAAGACCGGATAAAGCTGTGGCTGACAAAGTGGCGGCTCTTCCTTATGATGTATACAACAGGGAGGAGGCTTGCAGGGAAGTGGCGCGTGAGCCGCTTTCATTTCTTGCCATAGACAGAGCTGAAACACAGTTTGACTCATCGGTCGATACATATGCAGATGAAGTGTATGACAAGGCAAGACAGCTTCTTGATGAGAGGATAGCAGATGGAACTTTCATTACAGATACAGATAAGTCATACTATGTGTATGAACTTACTATGAATGGAAGAGTCCAGACAGGTATAGTTGCCTGTGCTTCTATCGATGACTATCAGAATAATGTTATTAAAAAGCACGAGAATACAAGAGCTGATAAGGAAGCGGACAGAATTAACCACGTTGACAGATGTTCAGCGCAGACAGGACCTATCTTTCTTGCTTACAGAGCTAACGCTGTCATAAGGGAAGAAGTGGCAAAAGCTAAGAAGGAAGAGCCACTGTACAGCTTTACATCACCAGATGGAATAAGACATCAGGTATACAAGATTGCTGATAAAGAAGTTGTTGATAACATTAAAAATGCATTTGCAGGAATAAATGATATATACATAGCAGACGGACATCACAGGGCAGCATCTGCTGTCAAGGTTGGCTTAAAGAGAAGGGCGGAACATCCTGATTATACAGGAGATGAGGAGTTTAATTACTTTTTATCAGTATTATTCCCAGACGAAGAGCTTATGATTATGCCTTACAACAGAGTTGTAAAAGACCTGAATGGATACAGCAGTGAAGAATTTATGAAGATAATATCAGAAAAGTTTGATATAGAAGAAAGCAAAGAAGCTGTATCACCAGCAAAGAAAGCTGACTTTGGAATGTATCTTGATGATAAATGGTATAAGCTTACTGCAAAGCAGGATATACTTTCAGATGACCCGGTTGACGGACTTGATGTTGCCATACTTCAGGATAACCTTTTAGAGCCAGTGCTTGGAATACATGACCCTAAGACAGACAAGAGGATTGACTTTGTTGGCGGAATAAGGGGACTTGAAGAACTTGAAAAAAGATGTCATACAGACTGTGTTCTTGCATTTTCAATGTATGCAACATCAATAGCAGAGCTTTTTGCAGTGGCAGATGCGAAAAGACTTATGCCACCTAAGTCAACATGGTTTGAGCCTAAGTTAAGAAGTGGATTATTTATCCATAAGATTGAAGAATAGGCGGCGGGACACAGCTTTTATAAAAATTAATTGGTAAATATAAGGAGTAAAAATGTTACATAAAGTTTATGATATTGAACTTCCATATGAGAAGTTAGGGTTAAAGACACCTGATAAAAAGGCTACAATAACAACATATATCAAGGAAATGTATCCGGATTATCAGGATTCATTTAACAGACCTCTGGTCATAATATGTCCGGGTGGCGGCTATGACCATCATTCGCCAAGAGAGGGCGAGGCAATAGCCATCAAAATGCTTGAACTTGGTTACAATGCAGTAGTGTTAAGATATAGTCTTGCACCTTTCGTATATCCTACACAGATATATGAGGCTGCTTATACAGTAAAATGGGTAAGAGATAACGCTAAGGAATGGGATGTTAATCCGGAAAGAATTATACTGGCAGGATTTTCTGCAGGAGGTCATCTTGCCGCATGTCTTGGAACTATGTGGAGTGGTGATATGGTTGCAACATTTGCAAAAGAATATCTTGGCTGCGAGAAGGAATATGTAAGACCTGATGGACTTTTACTTGGCTATCCTGTCATAACAGCAGGAAAAAATGCGCACAGAGGTTCATTTGTCAAGCTGCTCGGTGATAACTATGATAAGTATATAGAAGATATATCTGTCGAGAATAAGGTGTCAAAGGATACGCCGGAAAGCTTCGTATGGCATACATTTGATGATAATTCAGTGCCTCTTGAGAATTCACTTTTATTCGTGGAGGCATTAAGGAAAAATGGAGTTAAGTTTGAGTATCATGTATTTCCGGACGGATGTCATGGGTTAGGACTTGGTACTAAGGAAACTGCTACAAAGGGCGGTAAGCATTACCAGCCGGAGGTATATGCGTGGACAAGTCTTTTCAAGCAGTGGATGGACAGGTATGAATAAGATAAATTCCTGACATAATAATGCAGTGAATAGCGGAACTGCCGCAAGGAAGGGGAATGCAGATGGATAACAGGTTATATAAGTTGATGGACTGGCCGTCTATAGAGGAGATAGTGTACTCTGAAAGCAGCCATCCTAAAAGAATACTGGGAGGACATCGTGTAAAGGAGGGGTTCCTTATTCAGGTGTTCAGACCAGATGCGGTACAGATAAGCGTGTCTGTAAGTGAGAGAAAGAAAAACGTACAGATGGAAAAGGTTGACGATGCCGGATTTTTTGCTGCACTTATTCCGCTTAAAAAGAGTGTTAAGTATGTTCTCAATATAGAAGATAAGCAGGGACATACAATCAGATGTACTGACCCATATTCAATGGAGGATTATGAGGATACTGACACTTTGTTTAATAAGTTTATTGAGGGTACAGAAGATAAGGCTTACAGACTTTTTGGCGGTCATGAGTGTGAAAAGGATGGTGTAAGTGGTACACTTTTCAGGACATGGGCACCATATGCACTCCGTGTAAGTGTTGTTGGCGATTTTAATAACTGGGACGGACGTATATACCAGATGGAGCGTATAACTGAAAATGGTATATATGAGCTTTTTATACCGGGATTATGCGCAGGAACTGAGTATATGTATGAAATGAAGTTCCACGGCAGGGAAACTGCGATAAAGGCTGACCCTTATGCGATGGAAGCCACAAGATATGCAGATGCACACTCTGTAGTTACTAAGTCAGATGTAACTGATAAGAGTCAGGCAGCTAAGAGTACAAATACAGGTGCAGCAAAGAAGAAAACATTTGCAAAGTCTGTAAATAAAGGTGCGGTATCAGTGCTTGAGGTTAAGCTTAAGGATATAGCAGACATTATAGGCACAGATGCAGCCTATGGCACAATAGCCGACAAGCTTATCGAATATGTAAAGGCTGCAGGATATACACACATCCAGATTATGTCTGATGATGGAGTGTTCAGCCATAAAGGTTACAGCTATGCGGCAGCCAGCTACTATGTTCCACTTACAAAGTACGGAAGTGCAGAGGACTTTAAGCAGCTGGTAAACAGTCTTCATAAGGCAGGAATAGGCGTTATTCTTGAGTGGAATGGTGCTTACTTTGGAAGTGATATGCGTGGAATTGTCAACTTTGATGGCGGCAGCTGTTATGGATATTTAAAGCCAAGACTTGATAAAAAGCCTTACAGGGAAGTTACAACATTTGCATATGACAAAGGCGAAGTAAGAAGCTTTCTTATATCTAATCTGTCAATGTGGCTGGATGAATATGACATTGACGGAATAAGACTTACAGATACAGCTACTATGCTTTATCTTGATTATGGAAAAAATCCGGGTGAGTGGACACCTAATATGTATGGCGGCAATGAAAATCTTGATGCAATAGATTTCATAAAGCAGATGAATGAATATATACATTTGCACAAGGCATGTGCCATAAGCATAGCCGATGAAACAAGCAGATGGCCGGGAGTGACAGATGTTGATGAGGAGTCACTTGGCTTTGACTACAAGCTTAATGATGGGCTTTCGGAGGAATTCTATGAATTCATAAAGCAGGACCCACTGTTTAGAAAGGGTGTATACAACAGGCTTACTTATGAAATGTTCTATCATTACAAGGAGCGTTTTATGTCTTCACTATCATATGATGCGCTTTCTGGTTCATCTATGTATGAGATAGCTTCTGGCAATAGCAGGAAGAGCCGACTTGAGGACATAAGGGCAGCACTTGGATATATGTACACATATCCCGGTGCAAAGTGTATATCACTTGGCAACGACACAGGAGCACTTATGACAGGTGAGGAGAGCGTTAAAGAAGCGTGGGAGCGTCTTGCAGATAAAGATTACACACAGATGCTTAAGTATGTTGCAAAGCTTAATGAACTGTATAAGTCGGAGCCGGCATTATATGAGCTTGATGATAAGGAAGATGGATTTGTCTGGGTGGATAATTATAATGCTGCCGAGACAGTGCTTGCATATGAGCGTGTAAGTAACGATGGAAGCAGACTGCTTATAGCGGTCAACTTTACTCCTGTCTTAAGAGAAGCTTATGTGCTGCATGTTCCTGATATGGGAAGGTATAACCTTGTACTTGACAGTAACAGTGCAGAATACAGTGAAAATGCTGAAAAGGAAAGCCGGGATGTCATAAGTTCATCAATACAGGCGGATGATAATGGAAAGTACAAGCTTACTATAAGTATTCCTTCATCATCTATAGTTGTATACAGATATGAGCCATACAGCGATGTAGAGATAAAAGAGCTTATGATTAAAAATGAAGCGAAAGCTGCAAAGGCAGAGGCTGAAAAGAAAGCTGAGATGGCAAAAGAGCTTGCTATTAAGGCAGATGAGGAAGCTAAAAAGGCAGCAGAAGCAGAAAAAGCAGCAAAGGAGAGCTTAAAGCTTGCACAGCGCGCAAGGGATGAGGCTGAAAAGAGAGCGAAAGAGGCAGTTAAGGAAAGCATAAGAATAGATGAAGAAATGCAAAAGAAGCTTCTTGAGCTTAAAAAATAAAAACATATTAAAAAAGAGGAAAGGAATGTATAAATATGGCTGAGATTAACTCAATAGTTGAACAGATTACCCATTGGGGACTTTCAGGTATATGGAAGATTGTATTTGCATTATTAATATGGTTTATAGGAAAGAAGCTTATTTCATTAAGCCTTAAGCTTTTAAAGAAAGTATTTGACAGAGGAAGCATAGATGTAGGCGTTGTAAACTTTACTATGTCAATCATAAAGTTTGCATTGTATGCTGTACTTATCCTTATGGTTATTGATGAACTGGGAATACAGACAACATCACTTATAACAGTGTTTGGTTCTGCGGCACTTGCTGTAGGTATGTCACTTCAGGGCTCACTTTCAAACTTTGCAGGTGGCGTTCTTATACTTATATTCAAGCCGTTCAAAGTAGGTGATTATATCGTAGTCGGCAATTATGAAGGAACAGTCAGAACAATAGAAATACTGTATACAAAGCTTACAACAGTTGATAATAAGGTTGTTATGCTGCCTAATGGTACTTTATCCAACTCTAACATTGTAAATGTTGGTGCAGAGGATTTCAGACGACTTGATATTGAAATGTCAATAGGTTATTCATCAGACCTCAAGCTTGCAAAGACACTTCTTAACACAATAGTAAACAATAATCCGGCAGTAATAAAGGACAGGGATATTAAGGTTATCGTTAAGAGCCTTGATGAGTCATGCGTTACACTTGAAACAAGAGTGTGGGTAAAGACAGAAGATTACTGGGATACAAGGTTTACACTGCTTGAAGAATACAAGGCAGAGTTTGATAAGAATGGCATAGAAATACCATTTAACCAGATGGATGTACATATTATTAACCAGTAAATAGAATTGAATATAGATAAATTATGACTTGCAGCAGGCAGGAAAAACACATTATACGGTGTGTTTTTCCTGCCTGTTTTATATTATCGTAATATCACATTTTTTACTTACTTTTTACATCATTTGGTCACAATTTCCAATTATTATACAATTGTTCACAGGAAAACGCGTTGTGAAATAACCCGCAGATTAAAAATGCAGGAATGATTGGAGGTCATTGTATGGCAATCGAAGTATTTAACAGGTATGAGAAGAAATATATGCTTGATGAAGTTACATTTAAAAGATTATTAGACCGTATATCTGATTATATGGAGCCGGATAAATATAATAAGAATGGTCAGTTCTATAGTATAAGCAACATTTATTATGACACAGACGACAACAGGCTTATAAGAAGCTCAATAGAAAAGCCAGTGTACAAGGAAAAGCTCAGAATGAGAAGCTATGGTACTCCTGACACAAGTGATAAAGTTTTTCTTGAAATTAAGAAAAAATACAATGGAATTGTAAACAAGAGAAGAACCTCCATCGTGTTAGAAGATGCATACCAGTATATGGAGAATGGAACATTTCCTAAGGAAACAGAGTGTCTTAACAGACAGGTGTTAAAAGAGATAGATTACTTTAAGAGCATATACGACTTAAAGCCAAAAGTATATCTTTCATATGACAGATACGCATTTTTTGAGAAAAATGACGGAGATTTCCGAGTTACCTTTGATACCAATATCACAACACGAAGAGGTGACGTAAGGCTTGAGAGTGGAAGCTACGGTAACAGGCTTCTTCCACAGAATATCTACCTTATGGAGATTAAAATAAACGGTTCAGTGCCTATGTGGTTTACAAGCTGCCTTTCAGACCTCAAGATATATCCCGTTTCATTTTCAAAGTATGGAACAGAATATAAAAGATACGTTCTTGAGGGCTATGATAAAGATACAGAAATGCTTGATGAGCAGTATTCAGAATTAAATGAATTGTCTAACGAAGCTGCTTATCCATATGAAAATGTTATCAGATATAAAAACAAAGGTAAAACAGCCTCAGGTATATACACAGACAGCCAGAGCAGCGCGGTGTGCATATAAAAATTTATAAGAGTGTAAATGTATAAAATAAAGAAAGATTTACAAAGTAAATTATTTTAAAAATGTTAAAAACACAAGAAAATCTATAAAATACAAAAAATAGATTAAAGGAGTGATAAGTATGTTTGATACAATATTTACAACAACATCAGATGGTTCAATCAGTCTTACACAGTCAGTTATAGCGATAGGTGCAGCATTTATAATTGGATTTGTGATAGCTGCAGTATATATGTTCATATGCAAAAAAGAAGGCTGCCAGAAAAACTTTATAATCGGACTTGCAATGCTTCCAGCAGTAGTAGCAGTAGTTATTCTTCTTGTAGGCAGCAATGTGGCAAGAGCGTTCTCAATGGCAGGCGCATTTGCACTTGTAAGGTTCAGAAGCGCACCGGGAAGTGCCAAAGATATATCAATAGTATTCTTCACAATGGCAGCAGGACTTGCCTGCGGACTAGGATATGTAACATTTGCGGCAGCATTCGTAGCAGTTATGCTTATCGTGCTTATAGGTGCAATAGCAATAGGCTTTGGTGACAGAAATACAGGAAAAAAACAGCTTAAAATAACAATACCAGAAAACCTCAACTACAGCTCAGTATTTGACGACCTTTTTGACAAATACACATCAGAATACAATATGAGCAGGGTAAAGACAACAAATATGGGTACAATGTATGAGCTTACATATGAAGTGAGATTAAAAGACGAAAGTCAGGAAAAAGACTTCATAGACCAGTTACGCATAAGAAATGGAAACCTTAACATAACAATGGCACTTATGCAGGATAATGGAAGTGCGATGTTAAACTAAGAAATTGCAAACAGGATATGCTTACAATTTAGATAAAAAAGACCATAAAATATAAGAATTTATAACACATACAAGATTATGCAACATTTTAAATTCGTACATTTGTTATAAAAATAAATATAAATACACAGAAAATCAATATAAGAGTGGAAAGTCGTGCCTAAGGCACGCTGCCCCTCTTATATTGATTTTCGTCCGTTATAACCAACATTGTAAAATATGTTTTTCTAACGTAGGCATAATTGTACAATATTTTAAAATTTCCCATTTATAGATTTAAAATGTAGAACAGTCAAAGACAGATACAGTAGTGGTGGGGGATGGGAGTGGATGTGTGAGATGCACTTGAAGTTTAAGCGAGATAGTTCTTAGTTTTTCCATACGATAAACAGCTATGCGAATACAAGGATGTATTCGCAAACGAAGCCGCGACAGGACGTCGCGTCTGAGTGGTAGCGTCCTAAGGCAGAACATAGCCGGAAAAACTTAGAAATATCCGCTTAAAGCTTCTGGCATCGAACATAACCCCTCCCATCCCCCGCCACTACTGTGTCGTCCGTTCGCCACTATTTCACAATTCAAACATTTTCAATTTGACATAATCCCTCCCACCCTATAGAATAGTAACAATAAAAATTCACCCCACAAAACCGAAATAAAACAAAATTCCTCTCTTGTTTTATTTGATAATATGGTTTATTATAATAGAGTATACGAAAGGGACGTGGTAGATATGGTAAACAATAATACACAATTTTTTAGAACACAGCCAGAAAAGACAATATCAGTAGAAGGAATACTTGAACAGGTATACCTTGCACTTAAAGAGAAAGGATACAATCCGGTTAACCAGATAGTTGGATATATAATGTCAGGAGATCCAACTTACATTACAAGCCATAATAACGCAAGAAGCCTTATTATGAAAGTAGAAAGAGATGAGCTTGTAGAGGAAGTTATAAAGTATTTCATCGAAGGAAAAGGGTTATAATATACGCATATGAGAGTAATAGGATTAGATTACGGAACAAAGACAGTGGGAGTGGCTCTTAGTGATGCACTTGGCATAACAGCACAGCCTGTTGAAACAATCACAAGAAAAGAAGAGAACAAGCTTAGAAAGACATATGCAAGAATAGAAGAGATTATAAGCCAGAACGATGTGACAAAGATAGTTGTAGGATTACCAAAGAATATGAACAACACAATCGGCGAGAGAGCAGAGGCATGCATGGAATTTGCTAATAATCTCGAGAGAAGAACAGGGCTTGAGGTTGTTATGTGGGATGAAAGACTTACAACAGTTTCGGCAGACAAGGCACTTATGGAAAGCGGCGTAAGACGAGAGAACAGAAAGGCAGTTATAGACCAGATAGCTGCAGTATTCATATTACAGGGATATCTTGACAGCCAGAGTAATAAGTAAAGAATGGTTAATTATTATATATGACCTGCATTATAAGAGGAATGTATGTCATGTGGTGGTTATTACATTTATAGAATATTGAGAAATAATATCAATAGGATTACATATCATAATAACTAATAGAATTGAAAAGGGAAATTGTATGGAAAAGCTTACTTTTATGACAGATGATAATGACAGCGTGGAATTATATATAATCGAGGAAACAAGAGCAAATGGAGTGAACTATTTATTAGTTACAGACTCAGATGATGAGGAAGATGGCGATGCACAGTGTTATATATTAAAAGATACATCAGCCGCAGAAGATGCAGAAGCAGCGTATGAGTTCGTGGAAGATGATACAGAATTTGATGCTATAAGCAGAATATTTGCAGAGCTTATGGATGACGGAGTTGAACTTGCGTAAAGAACAGGTATGTGCAGGATTTTGGATAGAATAATCTGCTATGTACTTAATAAAGACTTGTGAAGAGTTTCAGTGTGAAAGGAAGCTCTTTTTTCACGTATACATTTTAAGATTTATTTATATTTATATTTAAAGAATGACGAGGTGCTTAATGAAAAAAGAAAATGTTGGTTCTGTTAAAGTTATACCTCTTGGAGGACTTGAACAGATTGGTATGAATATTACTGCCATCGAGTACGATGACAGTATTGTTGTTGTAGACTGCGGACTTAGTTTCCCAGAAGAAGAAATGCTTGGTATTGACCTTATTATCCCTGATGTAACATATCTTAAGGAAAATATTGATAAGGTTAAGGCATTTGTTATAACACACGGACATGAAGATCATATAGGAGCTATTCCTTATGTACTTAAGGAGGTCAATGTTCCTATCTATGCTACAAGACTTACAATGGGACTTATAGAGTCCAAGTTAAAAGAGCATAATATGATGCGCGATGTAAAGAGAAAGGTTGTCAAGTATGGACAGTCAGTAACTCTTGGAGATTTCAGGGTTGAGTTCATAAGAACTAACCACAGTATAGCAGATGCAGCGGCACTTGCTATATTCTCACCGGCAGGTATTCTTGTTCATACAGGAGATTTTAAGGTTGATTACACACCAGTTAATGGTAGTCCTATAGACCTTCAGAGATTTGCAGAGCTTGGAAAGAAGGGGGTGCTTGCACTTATGTGTGATAGTACTAACGCTTTAAGACCGGGCTTTACAATGTCTGAAAGAACCGTTGGAAGTACATTTGATAAGATATTTAACGACAATAAGAACAGCAGAATAATTATAGCTACATTTGCATCTAATGTTGATAGAGTACAGCAGATTATCAATGCAGCAGTGGCTTATGGAAGAAAAGTGTGCGTTGAAGGCCGAAGCATGGTTAACATCATAGATGTTGCAGAAGACCTTGGATATCTTCATATTCCAGACGGAACTCTTATAGAAACAGAGGCTATGAAGAATTACACACCAGAGCAGATAGTTCTTATAACAACAGGTAGTCAGGGTGAGTCTATGGCAGCTCTTTCAAGAATGGCAGCTAACCTTCACAGAAAGGTATCTATACAGCCGGGCGACTGCGTAGTATTCTCTTCAACACCTATTCCGGGTAATGAAAAGTCAGTTGCAAGAGTTATCAACGAACTTGGTATGAAGGGTGCTAAGGTTATATTCCAGGATACACATGTATCAGGACATGCATGTCAGGAGGAGATAAAGCTTGTTTATTCACTTCTTAAGCCAAAGTATGCTATACCTGTGCATGGTGAGTACAGACATCTTATAGCGCAGAAGGAAGTGGTTATGTCACTTGGATATGATAAGGATGATGTTATCATAGCTAAGTCAGGCGATGTTATAGAGTTAAGCGATGAAAAGGCTGATATAGTAGGTAAAGTCCATACAGGAGCTATACTTGTAGATGGTCTTGGAGTTGGTGATGTTGGTAATATCGTATTAAGAGATAGACAGAACCTTGCTGAGAATGGTATTATTATAGTAGTTCTTACCCTTGAAAAGTACAGTGGACAGCTTATAGCAGGTCCGGATATAGTAACAAGGGGCTTCGTATATGTAAGGGAAGCAGAAGAGCTTCTTGATGAAGCAAGGGCAATAGTCACAGATTCAGTACTCAGATGTCTTGATAAGAATATCACAGACTGGAGTAAGATAAAGAATATCATTAAGGATGACCTTAGTGAGTACTTATGGAAGAAGATGAAGAGAAATCCGGTTATTCTTCCTATAATTATGGAAGCCCAGTTATAAGTCTATAAAAGTAGGAATTCAGAATATATGGGAGAGTTTCATGCAGAAAATAAATCAGTTGAAGGCTGAGATAGCTGATACCATAAAGGAAAGCACTGAATATAAAGAGTATAAAAGGTTAGAGGCGATAGTAAATATGGACCCTAACTTAAAAAGAAGTATTGATGAGTTCAGAAGAAGGAACTACGAGATACAGAATAGTGGACAGGTTGAAGATATATTTGCAGCGCAGGAAGAACTTAATAATCAGTACAAGGATATGAGAAACCAGTATATGGTTAACAGATATCTGTTAGCTGAGGTATGTCTGTGCAGAATGGTTCAGGATATATGCAGGGCAGTAGTTGACTCAATCGACTTTGACCTTGACTTTTTAAGATAATGCAGATATGAAGCTTAATTGAGGCATACAGGCGGTGATGTCAGACAAGCTTTATTGACCTTAATATCAGGATGAATGGATGGAAGATTAATTATGAATAATAAGTCAATCAGAATGATTGTTTCTATATCATTGAATGCATTATTTATAGCAATAGCGGTGATTATAGTTGTCACAGCCGGAACTAAGGCATATACATTTGGAAACAGGATATTCAATGAAAAGGCAGTTGATTCAATAGACAATGCGAAGGTTGTGGATGTTACTATAAGCAGCGGTGTGTCAGCTAAGAAGCTGGCAGCACAGTTGTACGACAAGGGTCTTATAACCGATAAAGCAGTATTCTACTTTCAGGTTAAGCTATCAGACTATAAGGATAAGTTTCAAGATGGAACATACAGCCTTAACACAAGTATGAAGCCGACTGAGATGATGAAGATATTGGCTGGAGTCAGTGATGAGAGCAGTGACGAAGAGGAATAGACAGTCTGGCTGTTAATGGAGGATGCGGTAGTGATTGTTAATGAAAGAGTTGTATCTTATATTAATTCTCTTGACCGTGGCAATTCTGACATATGCAATATAATTGAAAAAGAAGCGATTGAGGACCAGGTCCCAATTATAAGAAAAGAGATGGGCAATCTGCTAAAGGTGCTGCTTAAGTTAAAGCAGCCCAAGTCGATCCTTGAAGTGGGAACGGCGGTAGGTTACTCATCTATTCTTATGAGTGAGAATATGCCAGTGGATTGTAAGATAGTTACAATAGAGAATTATGATAAGAGAATACCAATAGCACGTAATAATATTAAAAGAGCTGGAAAGGAAGATTGTATACAGCTTATAGAGGGTGATGCCATGGAGGTTTTAAAGGAGCTTGAAGGTCCTTTTGACTTTATATTTATGGATGCAGCCAAGGGGCAGTATATAAACTATCTTCCAGAGGTATTAAGACTTATGCCACATGGAGGACTTCTTATATCAGATAATATCCTTCAGGAGGGTGAGCTGGTAGAGTCAAGATATGTTGTCACAAGAAGGGACAGAACGATACACACAAGAATAAGAGAGTATGTGTATGAGCTTACCCACAATGATGAGCTTGTGACATCGATAGTTCCGATAGGTGATGGTATAACACTTAGTGTAAAGAATTAAATGAATATACAGATGTAGATTAGTGTGAAAAATGAATTTTTCATACGCAGGATTTGTGTCTGCGTGCACATGACACAAACTTGTTATTTGCAAAAAATGTGCGCAGAAAAGAGGATACTATGGCAGGACATTACTATAATGGCAGAGAATTAGAGCTTCTGATACCAGCAAGCTGTCTTGAAGTGTTAAAGACAGCCGTTATATTTGGTGCGGATGCTGTATATATCGGAGGAGAGGCTTTTGGATTAAGAGCCAAGGCTAAGAACTTCTCTAAGCAGGATATGATAGACGGGATTAAGTTTGCACACGAACATGATGTAAAGGTGTATGTTACAGCTAACATTCTTGCGCATAATTATGACCTTGATGGTGCAAGAGAATACTTTAAGGAGCTTGATGTAATAAAGCCGGATGCGGTTATTATATCTGACCCGGGTATGTTTACAATCGCTAAGGAAGAACTTCACGATATTGATATCCATATAAGCACACAGGCTAATAATACTAACTATATGACTTATAAGTTTTGGTGGGAGCAGGGTGCAAAGCGTGTTGTTTCAGCAAGGGAATTATCACTTAATGAGATTAAGGGGATAAGAAAGAATATACCGGATGAAATGGAAATAGAAACATTTATACATGGAGCTATGTGTATATCATATTCAGGAAGATGTCTTCTCAGCAACTTTATGGCAGGCAGGGATGCCAACAAGGGCGCATGTACTCATCCTTGCAGATGGAAGTATGCGGTAGTTGAGGAAAACAGACCAGGTGAATATATGCCGGTGTATGAGAATGAAAGAGGCACTTATATATTCAACTCAAAGGATTTGTGCATGATAGAGCATATTCCTGAGCTTATAGAAGCAGGAATAGACAGCTTTAAGATTGAAGGTCGTATGAAGACAGCTCTTTATGTGGCAACAGTTGCAAGAACATACAGACTTGCCATAGACGATTTCCTTAAAGACCCTGAACTGTACAAGTCAAGAATACCATTCTATAAGTCAGAGATAAGCAAATGTACTTACAGACAGTACACAACAGGCTTCTTCTTTGGAAAGCCAGACGAGAATACACAGATATATGAGAGCAATACTTATATTAAGGAATACACATATCTTGGAATAGTCGGCGATATGAATGAGGAAGGCTTATATAATATAGAACAGCGCAACAAGTTCTCGGTTGGTGAGCAGATAGAAGTTATGAAGCCGGATGGAGAGAATATACAGGTTACAGTCAGGAGAATAACTGACGATAAGGGAAAGGATATGGAAAGCTGTCCACATCCAAAGCAGCAGTTATATATCGACCTTGGCGTTAAGCTTGATAGATATGATATACTCCGCCGTAAGGAAGACTAATATAGATAAAAAGTAAATTATGTTACAATAGGATATGCAATAAAAGGCACTTTTACACATAGAATAATAAAAATATGTGTAGAGGTGCCTTTCTTTGAAAGCATTTGAACAGCCATTATCAGAGCTTGAAGAAAAGGAAATGATAAAGAGGAGTCAGAGTGGGAATATGGATGCGCGTAATATACTTGTAGAAAAGAATATGCGCCTTGTTGCACATATGATTAAGAAATATATGTCACCAGACAGGGACACAGACGACCTTATATCAGTGGGTACTATAGGCCTTATAAAGGCAGTGAATACATTTGACCCTGATAAAAAGATACGTCTTGCGACTTATGCTGCCAAATGTATTGATAATGAGCTTCTTATGATGCTGCGTAATGATAGAAAAAAACTTATGGAGCTGTCCTTATCAGAGCCGATAGGAACAGATAAGGAGGGCAATGATATAACATTTATGGATGTTGTCGGAGATGAAGAACGGGATGACGCAGCCAATATGTTGACAGCGCAGCAGCTTAGATGTATAAAAGAGCATATGGGTGATACATTAAGCAGTAGGGAAATGCTTATAATATGTGAGAGGTTCGGTCTTTTTGGAAAGTCTGAAAAAACGCAGAATGAGATAGCAGGAGAGCTTGGTATAAGCCGGAGTTACGTAAGCCGTATTGAAAGAAAAGCGTTGGATAAACTACACACACTTTTGAACAACTACGGACTGCTGGAGTAGTTGCGGTTGTAATAGAGGACGTATCGTGCTATTATAAAAAGAGAAGCGACAATGCCAGAGTATACATATATTGTATGCCTGGCATTTTATGCAATATAATGATGTTAGGGATGAAGAATATTCTGACCTGACTGGCGTATACGGATTGTTTTATTGCTACGCAGTTTGTACAATTCTTACATTATATAATATATAGAAAGAGTGAATGTTATGAGTGATAAGTCAAATGTTATAAAAGAAAGACTGGCTAAGGTCAGGGAAATAATGAAAGAAAGCGGAATAAGTGTATATGTTGTTCCAACAGGGGACTATCATATATCAGAGTACGCAGGTGATTACTTTAAGGAAAGAGAATTCATAACAGGATTTACAGGGTCAGCAGGAACAGCAGTCATAGATATGGACAAGGCTGTGCTTTTTACCGATGGAAGATACTATGTGCAGGCGGAAAAGCAGCTTGACGGCAGTACTATAGAGCTTATGCGTATGGGAAGTGAGGGTGTTTTAACACTTACAGAATATTGCAGGGAAAGACTTTCAAAGGGCGGTACAATCGGCTTTGACGGAAGATGTGTCGAGGCAAAGCAGGGTATAGAGCTAAGAAATGCAGCGTATGAAGCTGGGGCTGAGTGTGATTATGAGTTTAATGCGATAGAAAAAATATACGCAGACAGGGCAGAATTTCCACACAGCAAGGCATTTTATCTAGATGAGAAGTATTCAGGAGAGAGCATAAGTGACAAGATTTCCAAGGTAAGAGAGGTTATGGCGGCGGAAAATGCAGACTGTCACATAACAGCTTCACTTGATGATATATGCTGGTTATACAATATAAGAGGCAACGATGTCCATTGTAATCCTGTGATTATGGCATATTCGTGCGTATATGATAATGAAGCAGTTCTGTATACAGACAAGGACAGGCTGTGTGATGATAAAGTTTTGCTGGATAAGCTTTCATATGCAGGTGTCAGGGTAGCACCATATGAGAGTATATATGAAGATATAAAGAATATGGGAGCTGTAAGCGGACACAGCTGCAGGCTGCTGCTTGATACAAAGCGTATTAATACAAGACTTTATATGCTTGCCATAAACAATGGTGATATTGAAGTTATAGACAGACAGAACCCTGAGGTGCTTTTAAAGTCAGTTAAAAATGCTACAGAGATAGCCAACTTAAGAGATGTACATATAGATGACGGACTTGCAGTGACACGTTTTATATTCTGGTTAAAGGATACTATAAGAAAAGGTGTGGATATAACAGAATATGATGCAGCTATGTACCTTGATGGTTTAAGAAGCCAGATAAAGGATTATATAGAACTAAGCTTTGATACAATAAGTGCTTATGCCGGTAATGCGGCTATGATGCACTATCAGGCAACAAAGGATAACTGTGCAAAGCTTAAGCCAGAGGGAATGTTACTTGTTGACTCAGGCGGACAATACTTAAGAGGTACAACAGATATAACAAGGACTATAGCGCTTGGAGAGGTTACAGATGAGATAAAGAAGTGCTATACACTTACGTTAAAGGGTATGCTTAATCTTGCTAACACACATTTTCTGTATGGCTGTACCGGCTATAATCTTGATATTATGGCGAGAGCACCGCTGTGGGAGCAGAATATAGACTACCGCTGTGGTACAGGTCACGGAGTTGGTTATCTTTTAAATGTACACGAAGCCCCTAATGGCTTCAGATGGAGACATATACAGGGAGTGAATGACCTTGCGGTATTAAAAGAGGGTATGGTTACGTCAGATGAACCGGGTGTATATGTAGAAGGACAGTTTGGTATAAGGATAGAAAATGAGATAATAGTAGTAAAAGATACTTCAAACGAATATGGAAGCTGGCTTAAGTTTGATATGCTGACAGCCGTTCCTATAGACTTAGAGCTGGTTGACAAAGACTACCTTAACGATAAGGATATTAAGCAGCTCAACGAATATCATAAGTGGGTTTACGATGTGTTAAGTCCGCATATGGAAGGGGAGGAACTTGAACGCTTAAAGGAAAGTACAAGAAGTATATAATGTTACAGGATTGCGTAACAATTTAAAAATGTAGCAATCTGTGTACATCAGTAAGGTTCAAAGGTCTTACATCATAATATAGAAAGTGAGAGTGTGTATGGATATAAAAGAATTCAGGTCAAATGAAGCGGCTAAGACAGAGCAGCAGCCGGCATATACCGATGGCTCAGCGAATGGTTCGGTAAACTATAAAGTGTATGCGCTTATCGGTATTATTGCGACATTAATAGTTATAATAATAGCTGTGTTTATAAAGGCAAATAAGTTCGATATAAAGGAGTATATAAAGCCTGTATACACGGGTGCTAATGGATATGCTTCAGTTACATTTGTTATAGATGAAGATGGATTATCGGCAAAGCTTTTAGGAAAAAATCCGGACGGTGACAGACAATATTATGTTGAGAAGTTCATAGAGTCACTTTCTGCACACACAGATGCGGCGGATATTAAGAATGGTGATACTGTTGATGTTGTAATAGAGTACAATGAAGCTTATGCGGATGGTGCAAAGGCTGATATACCTCACAGTGAGTATTCATATAAGGCAAAAGGCATAACAGATGGTGCGGTAATTGATATATATTCAGGAGTCAGCGTTGCATTTACGGGAATAAGTCCTGACGCGAAGATAGTTGTAAGTAATGAGTGGGAGGACGATTACCTTAAGACACTTACATTTTCAGAGAGCAAGGCAGAAGGTATAGTGCTTGGCGATACGGTTACTATTATGTGCGATACTTCATATGAGGAGCTTGCAAGACACGGAATAATAGCACGTTCCATGGAAATGAGCTGCACAGCAGATATGCTCAGTTCTTACTGTGAGTCAAAGGATGACATTAACAGCGACCTTATGAAGACAATATATTCTGAGATATCTGATACAATCAAGGAAGAAACAGAGGATGTAACCTATAGAATGTTGTTTGCGGCTACAGGAAACACAGATTATCTTTATCATCTTAACGAGGAAAAAGCTGATAACATTAAGATAGAAGCTGCGTATTTCCTTGACAGAAAAGCAGAAGCTGACAGTGTTTCTGATCGTGACAGTACTGTTGTAAGAAATTATATAGTGGTTGAGGCATCGGCTGATATAAGTGATAATGAGGGTAGTGAACAGGTTTACTTTATGTTTGTATACACTAATGCCTATGTTACTATTGGTGGCACATTTAATGTAGGACACGATAATCAGAATAAACGTTTTTCATGCAGTACGAATGAGCAAAATCTGTATGATGAGTATGTTGGTGACTTGAAAAATAACTATACAATTGATAAAATAAAGTAAGTGTGTGATAAGGAGTTATAAACGGGATGAATTACAGGAAAAAAGTACGTCTGGGTGACCTTTTGGTGCAGAAAGGGATAATAACCGAAGAACAGCTTGGCGAAGCCTTGAAGATGCAGAAAGAAAAAAAGATGATGCTCGGCGAAATGATTGTAACTATGGGCTTTGCAACACAGAGTCAGATTAATGATGTACTGTGTGAACATCTTAATATCGACTTTGTTGATATGAGAGAGGAAGAACCAGACCAGCAGGTATTGTCACTGTTAGATGAGTCTATTATGAGAAAGTATACACTTGTGCCATTAAGACATGATATGGACAATGCAGGTGCTATACAGGTAGCTATGGCTGACCCTATGAATATCCTTGCCATGGATGATATTAATATCATAACAGGTATGCAGGTGGTTCCACTTCTTGCCAATGCGCAGGATATCAATGCATTTCTGGATAAAGCATTCGGACAGCAGCAGGCACAGAATATCGTAGAGTTATACAAGAAGGAGCAGGGCGAAAGTAACAAAGAGGCAGAAAAAGAGAATAATGCCAGAAGAGAAGAAATAGAAAATGCGCCTATCGTAGTACTTATCAATAATATCATAGAGCAGGCCGTAAGACAGCGTGCGAGTGATATACATATTGAACCTATGGAAAAGACAGTGCGTGTAAGATACAGAATAGATGGTAATCTTAAAGAGATTATGAAGTATGATAATGCGCTTCTTGGTGCTATCACAACACGTCTTAAGATTATGTCAGGAATGGATATATCAGAGAAGCGTAAGCCACAGGATGGACGTATAACAACAACCGTAGACAAGAGAGAGTATGATATCCGTGTATCTAATCTTCCAACAGTTTACGGAGAAAAAGTCGTTATGAGAATTGCATCAAAGGAAGGCTTTAACGTAGATATATCAAAGCTTGGTCTTACTGAAAGGGACAGGAGAGTATTTCAGGAGATACTTAAGAATCCACACGGCATTATCCTTGTAACAGGACCTACAGGTAGTGGTAAGTCAACAACATTGTATACAGCGCTTAGTGAGCTGAATACAGAGGATGTTAATATTATCACGGTTGAAGACCCGGTCGAAGCGAATATAGATGGTATTAATCAGGTTCAGGTTAACACTAAGGCTAATCTTACATTTGCATCAGCACTTCGCTCTATATTGCGACAGGACCCTGATATCATTATGATAGGTGAAATCCGAGATTCTGAAACAGCGGAGATAGCGGTAAGAGCGTCTATCACAGGACATCTGGTTGTAAGTACACTTCATACTAACAGTACGGCAAGTTCTGTGGCTCGTCTTGATGATATGGGTGTTGAACCATACCTTATCGCCGATTCAATGGTCGGTATCATTGCACAGCGACTCGTAAGAAGATTATGCGAATGTAAAAAGGCAAAAGAAGCGACAATAGAAGAAAAGCAGATGCTTGGAATTGATACAGATGAGCCATTTACAATATATGAACCTTGTGGCTGTAAGTTGTGTAACAATACAGGTTATTACGGACGAATGGGTATATATGAGATTATGAAGATATCGCCAGCTATCAAGAGGCTTATATCTAAAAATGCAGATGCGGACGATATTAAAAATCAGGCTATTAAAGAAGGCATGAATACACTGAAGATGGCAGCAGCCAACGGCGTAAAGGAAGGCATAACATCGATAGCAGAGATGATTAAAGCTACATACGAGGTTGAAGAGGAGGAAGAAAATAAGTGATTACAGTAGAACAGCTGCTTATGACAGCAAAGGAACAGGGAGCATCAGATGTACATATTACAGTAGGTGTGCCACCTAAGATGAGAGTGAATGGAGAATTACTTGACCTTGATTATCCAAGACTTATGCCAGATGACTGCGAAAAGATAATTCTTAGTATTATGAATGACAGACAGCTTGAGATGTTCAAGGAAAATGGAGAGGCTGACTTTTCATTTTCAATACCTCAGGTAGGACGTTACAGAGTAAATGTGTTCAGACAGAGAGGTTCAGTTGCATGTGCTATGCGTATAGTAGGTACAGAAGTGCCAAAGCCTGAACAGTTAGGTGTTCCACAGTCTGTTATAGACCTTTATGATAAGAAGAGAGGCCTTGTGCTTGTAACAGGTCCTACAGGTAGTGGTAAATCGACAACCCTTGCCTCACTTATTGACAGGATTAATGATGAGCGTAATGCCCATGTTATTACACTTGAAGACCCTATCGAGTATCTTCATACACATAGAAAGTCTATGATTAACCAGAGAGAGATTGGCATAGATACACAGTCTTATGCAAAGGCATTAAGGTCGGCTTTAAGAGAAGACCCGGATGTTATTCTTGTAGGAGAAATGCGTGACCTTGAAACTATCTCGACAGCCATAACAGCAGCAGAAACAGGACATCTTGTATTCTCTACACTTCATACTATAGGTGCAGCAGCCACAATCGACAGAATAATCGATGTGTTCCCACCACACCAGCAGCAGCAGATAAGAGTGCAGTTAGCAACAGTTCTTGAGGCTGTTATATCACAGCAGCTCATACCTCTTGAAAGAAAGAAGGGAAGAGTAGCAGCATTTGAAGTTATGCACGGTTCAGTTGCCATAAAGAACCTCATAAGAGAGGGAAAGACACACCAGATAACAGGTATAATCCAGACAAGCAAGAAAAATGGAATGATAACTATGGACGATGCGCTCTTAGATCTTTACGACAGAGGCTTTATAAGCGCAGAGAACACAGTAAGCTTCGCACAGGATACATCTTATGTGGAGAAGAGGGTTAATATATTCTAATGCTACAGAATGATACTTATAAATATACAAAGACTATGTTCTTGTGATTAAAGAGCTCTGGATGGTAATGAAATAATAATGATATGAGGGTCAAAAGGTATTTTGCCCCTCATTTATGATTAATCAGATTACTCCATGCAAGCATGCATCGATGATACCTTTTGACCCTTTAATCATAATAATTAAATGAAAAAGAAGCAGGTTTCATATAGAAGCCTGCTTCTTAAATAATATACGCATATACAGCGATATGTCTGCATATTATTTATTAAAATCTCAATTCATCCAATCAATTAATACAGATTAAACACGAGAGATGTACTCACCTGTTCTTGTATCAATCTTAATTGTGTCACCCTGGTTAACAAATAATGGAACTAAAATCTTAGCACCTGTTTCAAGGATAGCTGGCTTAGTAGCACCAGTAGCTGTATCACCCTTAACACCTGGTTCAGACTCTGTAATCTGAAGTTCTACTGTGATAGGTGGCTCGATAGAGAATACATTGCCGTTGTGTGAGCAAAGCTTAACCATCTCATTTTCCTTAACGAACTTAAGTGAATCACCAACATTCTCTGCTGATAAAGCAATCTGCTCAAATGTTTCTGTATCCATAAAGTTGTAAAGGTCGCCATCAGAGTAAAGATACTGATATTCTCTCTTCTCGATGTGTGCGAGGTCAAACTTTTCTGTTGGTCTGAAAGACTTTTCAACAACACCACCACTTACGATATTCTTTAACTTAGTTCTAACGAAAGCAGCACCCTTACCAGGCTTTACATGCTGGAATTCAATAATCTGCCAAATGTTATTATCCATCTGAATTGTTAAACCATTCTTAAAATCTCCTGCGCTTACCATTCTTTGGTATACCTCCTAATTATCATAACTACTTACCATTCTATAATAAAATCGGAAGTTTGGCAACTGTTTTTTTAAGATTTGCAGTTCAGAATTAAGGTCTGTGTAGTCTGAACCTGAGAACTTAAGAAAGACAGATTATTATAATATTATGAAGCTACTTTGCAGTGAAAGTAGAACATACGGTGTCACCAGCATTTACGGCGGTTATGCCTGATATGTCAACGTGGTCGGCATGACATGCACTGTCCTCATTGTATACACAGTTGTGGGCAGCACACTGTATTGTAAGATTGAGCTTAGGAGAGGCAGCAGCATTGCGTGCGGAACCATTTTCTTTTTTGTTATCAAAGCTTCCACAGCATGTTTCATCGCAGGTACATGCATTAGCTCCCTTTACATCAATGCCGCTAAGACAGCAGCATTTGTCAGCATTGTGTGTACAAGTAGATGCATTACAGCTTAAGTTTGTCATATAAAAAACCTCCTGTTAATAAATAGTACACCTGAAATCACAGGCATATTAATTATTATTAACAGGAGTTAGAATATTATTCGTTATTTCACAAGACTAAAATCAATCTTTGACTTTTCGCCGCTATAGTAGCGGACAACGACCTTGGCTACAATTTTTTCTTTTTTAACAAATGTATTGACCCAGTATCTTGAGTCTTTGGAATTATTACGGTTGTCACCAAGCATAAAATAAGAGTCTTCGGGAACAATATAAGTATAAGTTTCCCCATCATCTAATATATAATCCTTGATATATGGCTCATCAAGCTCTTCACCATTGATGTATACACGGCCATTTTTAATCTGGACGATATCGTTTGGAAGACCGATTACACGCTTGACATAATTCTGTGTTTCATCATCAGGAAACTTGAATATTATAATATCGCCACGCTTTGGCTCAGAGAACTTATATGCAAGCCTGAAACCGAAGAGTCTGTCGCCTTCCCATATTGTATCACGCATAGAACCTGACGGAACTTCTGCATTTATTATAATAAAGTTCGTGAATACAAGCGCAAATACAACGGCTATAACTACTATCTTGACAAGGCTTAACACTTCTGAAAATAAAAAGCTGAAAAAGCCCTTGGAAGACTGGTAGTCCTTAGAGGAGTCAACCGGTTCGTCGTCATCGTCATAATCATCATCGTCATCATATGTATTAAAGAGGGTGGCTCCTGAATGATGACTGTTGTTATTACTGTCATCATCGTCATCATATGTGTTAAAACGCCTGCTTCCTGAAGATGGTCTTTCATCAGTATAGTCGTCATCATCAGCCGGATAATCGTCCTCAAAATCTATAAAACCAAAATCTTCATCATCGTCATCGGGTGTAAAATAATTATTATTGTCTGACATATATTTCCCCATTCTGGTGCGTAAATTCATTAAAATAACCCCAGCCTGCTTAAAACAGATGGGGTTATCTGAAATACTAAGCACAATTTAATGTATGCTTATATAATATGTTAAATTTAATTATTTTGCAAGTAATTCCATAATCTTATTACTTCTTTGTACGAAAGCTGTCATCTGTGCAGGTGCAAGAGGAGCGTGGCTTATAAGTGCAAGGTCATATAACTGCTGGCAGATAATGTCAGTATTTTCGCCATCCTTGTGCTCAACAATATACTTGACAAGGTCGTTGTTAGCATTAAGTACAAGAGTCTGTCCGTTAGAACCAAACATAGCTGGGTCCATGCCAGACATACCATACATTTTCATCATATCCTGCATACGTCTGTCCTGTTCAGAAAGAGTAATCATAGAAGATACAGAAGCATCCTTTAACTTCTCAACCTTGATGTTAAGGTTATCGTTGTTAAGAGCCTTCTTGAAAGCAGCAGTAAGAGCTTCGGTTGTATCTTTTAACTCATCTTCGCTTGTTTCTTCCTTGAATATATCAGAAAGGTCAGTATCAATTCTTGCAAACTTAAGACCTTCATTCTTGCCCTCAAGGTGAGTGATGAATGGCTGGTCGATGTTGTGTGTAAGAATGATAGCATCCATGTTTTCTTTCTTAAACATATTGATATACTGGCTCTGTTCCTTCTCATCAGTAACATAGAATACAGTGTTTTCATGCTTTTCCTTGTTAGCTTCAAGGTAATCCTTAAGAGTTACATACTTACCCTCAAGGTTTTTGAAGATAATATAATCGTTCATCTTTTCAGAGAACTTCTCATCCTTTAAGCAGCCGAACTTGATAAATGGGTTGATGTCATCCCAGTATTTCTCATAGTTCTCACGGTCTGTTTTGCACATACCAGAGAGCTTGTCAGCAACCTTTTTAGTGATGTAGTCAGATATCTTCTTAACAAAACCATCGTTCTGGAGTGCTGAACGTGATACATTAAGAGGAAGGTCTGGGCAGTCGATAACACCCTTTAGCAGAAGAAGGAATTCAGGAATAACCTCCTTTATGTTATCAGCAACGAATACCTGATTGTTGTAAAGCTTTATAGTTCCCTCGATTGACTCATATTCTGTGTTAATCTTAGGAAAGTAAAGAATACCCTTTAAGTTGAAAGGATAGTCCATGTTAAGGTGAATCCAGAATAAAGGCTCTTTGTAGTCGTTAAATACCTTGCGGTAGAATTCCTTATATTCATCGGCAGTACATTCATTAGGATGCTTTGTCCAGAGAGGGTGGATATCATTGATTGCAACAGGTCTTTTTACAATCTTAGCCATCTTCTTGGCAGGAACCTTCTCAACTGTTTCCTTAGTTCCGTCTTCCTTTTCAACTTCCTCAGTAACAGCGTCCTTTATAAATGTATCAAGTACAGTATCTTTCTCAGTAACTTCTTCTTCTGGGATTTCCTCTGTTAATTCACCAGCATCCTCGTTAGTTAAGAAGATAGGTACAGGCATAAATGAGCAGTACTTCTCAACAACTTCGCGTGCCTTGTATTCATTTGCAAATTCATAGCTGTCTTCATTTAAGTAAAGAGTGATAGTAGTACCCGGTGTTGTAGCTGTACCGTCAGCCATATCATATTCTGTACCGCCGTCACATTCCCAGTGAACAGCCTTAGCGCCTTCCTTGAAAGAAAGAGTATCAATAGTAACCTTGTCAGCTACCATAAATGCTGAGTAGAAACCAAGTCCGAAGTGACCGATAATCTGGTCATCGTTAGCCTTATCCTTATACTTCTCAAGGAAAGCTTCAGCACCAGAAAAAGCTATCTGGTTAATGTACTGTTCAACTTCCTCGTCAGTCATACCGATACCATTATCGATAATCTTAATAGTTTTATTGTTAGCACTTACTTTAACATCTATCTTATATTCAATATCGTCAGGTGCTTCATATTCGCCAATCATATCAAGCTTTTTTAACTTAGTGATGGCATCGCAGCCGTTTGATATAAGTTCTCTGTAAAAAATGTCGTGGTCAGAATACATCCACTTCTTAATAATAGGAAAAATATTGTCACTGTTAATTGATAAACTACCATGTGTATTAGCCATAATTAATCTCTCCAATCTGCGTGATATTACGCTTAAGTTTAATATTTATATACTGTGGCTGGGTATGAGTACGAACATCATAAACTGCCGCAGTGGTTGTTATTGCATTTAAGCAATTTCATAATATGTAGTTTAATATTCTGTCTGGTGGAAGTCAAGAGAAAATTAGCACTCAAATGTAGTGAGTGCTAATAAAAATAAGCCAAACCCAGTAAAATCAAGGCTTTCAGAAATTATTAAATAAATATAAAAACGTCAGGGGCAAAGAGCATTACTCAGTTTCCTCGAAATCAAGCCCCTTATCAGCTAAGAATTTCTTTATGTAAGAGTCAAATGCCGTATCAAGTGTCTTATCAAGGCTGAATATGTTGAGTGAAGTTCCTGTAATGATGTCGGCGTGTCCCTCCTGATATCGGATATTAATGAAAAGACCATTGATGTTATCAGTAGATAATCCGGCTTCAATCTGGCTAAGAAGTGCTTCGGTATCTTTAGTGGACATAAGCATAACAATCTTCATTGATGAAGGCACTTTGCTTCCTTTGATAAGACTGAAACAGAAAGGCTTCTGATTAAGCCACAGCTCATATCTTCGGGCATCACCTTCAAGAGTTTCCCACTCCTCATCTGAGTAAAATGCACGGTTAATCTGCCCGTCTATAGAGTGAGAGCACGAGGTCTTTATATCTGCCTCTGATAAAAGAAAGTTATCGAAGGTATCCTTTACAAGCAGGTGCGACATAAATGTTTTAGTGTTTTTTATTCTAAGTGAAATCATATAGTATCTCCAATCTTTAATAATGTGTCCAGAAGGTCTGAACTTAATTGCCCCTGATTATTATACTATTATTTTTGATGTTTTTCATTAAGTATTTTTGATTAATACAGCAATTTCAAGTTAATGGTAAAAAAAATATCTGGTGTAATAAGAATTGTTTCAAAGGTAACTAAGGAAATATTTTGAATTAAAAGATAAAATATGTTAATATAAAATAATAAAAATATTTACATAATTGAGGAGGCCTTTTAATGAAAAGAAAGCTTATACATGTGGTATTGCCGGTTCTGGCAGTTGTAATGCTGTTCTGTGTCAGAACACATAAAATCAGCGCTGCTACTATTGTCCAGAGTGGCAGCTGCGGGGCAGATGATGGCAGCAATATTACATGGACACTTGATGATGAAGGTTGTCTGACACTTGATGGTACAGGAAGAACAAAGGATTACAGAGAAACAATCAATGGTCAGGATACTCTTATTGATAAACCATGGAAAGAATATAGAAAGTACATTAAAAGTGTAGTAATTAAGGATGGAATTACATATATAGGTAAAGATATTTTTGATGATTTAAGTAATCTTGTAAGTGTTGACTGTGGTAATACATTAGAGACAATAGGTACATTTGCCTTCTGGTCATCTCCAAATCTTACAGATATTAATCTTGGAAATGTTAAAAGAATATCACAGGGCGCATTCCAGAGCTGCGCTTCTATTAAGAATGTATATATTCCGGGTAGTATGAGAGTGGTTGAATTTGATGCGTTTTCATATGATGAAGCACTCGAAAGTGTATATATTGATAAAGCAAGTGATGCATCAATTCCATTTTTATCAGTCTCACCTATAGCATTTAAGTATTGCAATAGTCTTAAAGAAGTTAATGTTAACCCTGAAAGAACTGATTTGATATCAATAGATGGTGTGCTTTATTCTATAAACAGGGAAAATGAGCTTGCATATACTGCAAATAATATGTATACAATGACTGAAGGGAATTATGTTTTAATATATTATCCATCTGGAAAGACAGATAAGGAGTACATAGCACCAGATAAACTGGAACTTATAGGTGGATATAATATCAGTAATAAATATCTTGAAAAGATAGTGCTTAATGAAGGCTTAAGAGTAACGTCATCTGCACAGTTAAGGGAAACAGCTTATTTATACAGTGGCTTTATGGATGAAGCTTCTTATGAATTTGCCAATCTTAAAGAACTGATAATTCCATCAACAGTCATTGAAGCAGATTGCAAATTTGAAACAGACGGAATAGATAAGGCTGTTAATAAATCAAATGTAGACGTAAAGATGGAATGTAGAAACAGTACTTTTGTATGTAACAGAAAATTTGTATCGTTAACAACAGGTCAGGAAAGCGATGTTATAAAAGCTTGTGATACATATACAACATTAAAGCACCAGTATGGAGAATGGTATATTGTGTGGGAGCCTACAGAATATCATGAGGGCGAAAAGGCACATAAGTGTAATGTATGTGGTTATGAGGAGAGAGTCTCTATTCCATCAACATCTGACAGTGCTAAGAATGGCTTATATATGGATGATGCTGGTAACTGGTATTATTACAAGGATGGCGTGGTAGAGAATGATTATACAGGACTTGCCAGCAATGAATATGGCTGGTTCTACGTATCAGATGGAGCAATCGACTGGAGTTATACGGGCCTTGCAAGTAATGAATATGGTTGGTTTTATGTGACGGGCGGAGTGCTTGACTGGAACTATACAGGACTTGCAGATAACGAATATGGCTGGTTCTACGTGACAGGCGGAGTACTTGACTGGAGCTATACAGGACTTGCAAATAACGAATATGGCTGGTTTTATGTGACAGGCGGAGTACTTGACTGGAGCTACACAGGACTTGCAAGCAATGAGTATGGCTGGTTTTATGTGACGGGCGGAGTGCTTGACTGGAATTATATAGGCCTTGCTAACAATGAGTATGGTTGGTTCTATATCAGCAATGGCGTATTGGATTGGAATTATACGGGTACAGCAAGTAATGAATATGGAACATGGAATGTTGTAAATGGACAGGTAGTGTTCTAAAAGGTGTCAGACTCTTGGAAGAGCCGTGCATTGGCAATGTAATATAGCATAAATATAGTATAAGAATATAACAATTTCCCTTAAACAGACAAGAACAATATTCATAGTCTGCTTAAGGGGATTTTTAATACCGATAACTGTCTGAGAGAATTCTGCTGCCAGTTTATATACATAATTAATTGCCATTTTATTATCGCGAAATTAAATTTTCAAGAAGGTCAACAATCTTAAATAATACAGTAGATATAATACAGAGTATCACAATACTCATAGACACATAAGTCATCTTGAATACCTGTGAGCCGTATATTATAAGGTAGCCAAGACCTTTATTAGCGGCGAGGAATTCTCCGATGATAACACCGACAAGGCATAGACCGATATTAACCTTTGTGTTACTTATGATAATTTTCTTAGAGCCGGGCAGAATGAGCTTTGTGAGAATATCGCGTTTAGTTCCACCAAGCGTTTTAATAAGAGTAATCTTTTCCTTGTCAATCTCAAGGAAACCGGTATATATGTTAATTATCATACCAAATATCGCAACCGATATTGCAGTTATGATGATAGCTTTCATATTATTGCCAAGCCATACGATAATCATAGGGGCAAGGGCTGACTTTGGAAGACTGTTAAGCACGATAAGATAAGGCTCAAGACAGTCAGACAGTCCGCGCCACAGCCATAGGAGTACAGCCATACCAAGTCCAACGGCGATTATCAGAAAGAACGACAGAAAGGTTTCAAAAAGAGTAGTCCATATATGCATAAATATACTGCCATCTTTAGCCATAGATATAAATGTACTAAGAATTCTTGAAGGAGAACTGAATATAAATGGATTGACAACTCCTGTTCTTGTAGATATTTCCCATGCAGCGATAAAGCCTGTAAGAATAAGGAAACGTACAATAGTTACAATAATATGGTAGCGCTTAAGCTTGTTAAGATAAGTGCTTCTTTGTGGGCTTACAGCGGTGGAAGAATATATTTTCATCATTGAATTTCCTCCCATATCTCATTAAAATAACCTGCAAATTCAGGAGCCTGACGTGAAGTGAAAGGAGTCCTGTTTTTAATAGAAAAATGTATATCTATGATTTTCTTAATCTTTGCCGGACGATGGGAAAGAATAACAACCGAATCACCCATAGATATGGCTTCAGATATATCGTGGGTTACAAGAAGTGCAGTCTTTTTCTGTTCTTTGATTATGCCCCCAATATCATCGGCAACTTCAAGACGTGTCTGATAGTCAAGAGCAGAAAATGGTTCATCAAGCAGCAGTATATCAGGGTTTAGTGCAAGTGTCCTGATAAGAGCTGCGCGCTGCCGCATACCACCGGATAATTCACTTGGATGAACGTGCCTGAACTGATATAATCCGTATTCCTTAAGCATGGCATCAACATTTGCGAGATGTTTGGCATCCTTTAAGTGATTAATCTCAAGACCAAGTGTGACATTGGCATATATGGTACGCCATTCAAACAGAGTGTCTTTCTGTGGCATAAAGCCGATATGACGTATATAAGAGTCATTGTCAGTATTGTATACACGGGATACAATACTTCCGCTGTCAGGTTTAATAAGGTCGCATATTATAGATAAAAGAGTTGACTTGCCGCACCCTGAAGGTCCTACGATAGATGTAAAAGAGCCGGGTGCAATATCCAGACATATTCCATCCAGAGCAGGTATTTCATCTTTTGGAGTGTTGTAAGCGTATGTGATATCCTTAAGTGAGAGAAGCGGTTCGGGTACATTTGTGGACATATTATCGGCAGTAATATTGCAGATGTTATCCAAGATTGCCTCCGACATATAAGAGATTACTATAATTTATGCATATATTTTTAAAATGTGTCATACAATGTGGCGGGTACATTTCAATGGATTATGTGAAATATATATTTCAAGGGCAGATATGATTGTATAATATTTTAAATCGGCTGATTTATAACTGTAAATATATATTGCCAAACAATAAAATTAAATCACAATATCATAAGTGGGAACAATTACACATTGAAAATATATAAATAAGAGTTATACTGTTATATAGTATGCAAAGATTATTTGACTGCATTTTAGTAAAATAATTCTGATACATCAGTGTAGTGATAAAGTTTATGACTGACATGCCTATTATTACATTAAAAAGAGGAAGTTATATGACAAAGTTAGAGGAGATATTATCATATATCAAAGGAAAGAGCGTTTATGTGCAGATGCATAATTTCCCAGACCCGGATGCTATTGCAAGTGCATATGGAATGAAAAAGCTGCTTGAAGCAGAGGGTATTACAGCAGAAATAGTGTACAAGGGAAGTATAGAAAAGACAGTGACAGCCAAGATGGTGTCACTTCTTAATATAGATATCCTTGAGATAAAATGTGCTGAGGAGCTGGATAAAGAAAGGGAAGTTATCATAGTTGATGCACAGAAGGGTAATGCCAATATAGTCGATACACATTCTGATAAGACTATATGCATAGACCATCATCCTGTATACAATACTAATAAATATGTTTTCGAAGATATAAGACCGGAGGTTGGTGCGTGTGCTTCAATAATAGCCTCATATTATATTGAAAATCATGTCAACATAGATATGCATATGGCAACAGCACTTTTATATGGCATAAAAGTTGACACTGCTGATATGAAAAGAGGTGTGACACAGCTTGATTTGGATATGTTTTATAAGCTTTACAATATGGCAGACCATAAGGTACTTAACAAGCTTGATACAAGTGTAAGGCAGTATGATGACCTTAAGGCTTATGCTTATGCTATTGCCAATGTAGACGTACATGGCGATGCATGTTTTGCAAGCACAGGTGATAACTGTCAGGAGTCGCTTATAGCCTCAATATGTGACTTTATAATGTCACTTGATGGAATTGACTTTGCTGTGGCATATTCAGCAAAGGAGGAGGGTGTCAAGCTCTCTATAAGAAGCGGCGGAGTGTATGATGCAGGCCGCATATCTAACCGCGCTTTAAAGGATATTGGCAATGGCGGCGGCCATGAGCATATGGCTGGCGGCTTTATAAGCTACGCCAAAGCAGGCTGTCAGGATGCCGCATGTATAAGGAAAATAATAGAAGATAAGTTTTTGAGTGAATTAAGAGATTTGACATAACTCATCGTATAAAATAAGTCCGATATGGTAATCATTCTACTATAAGCGAACACGAAAGTGGACTGTGGTCATACATTTTAACTAAGGATAAATGTTCGCAAAGTCTTTAGGAGGAATGATAATGGCAGGTGTAAGAGTTACCATATGTGGAGTGAATACTAAAGATTTGCCACTGCTTAGTGCCAAAGATAAAAGAGAACTTCTTGTAAAGGTTAAAGAAGGCAACACAGAGGCAAGGGAGGAATTCATAAAGGGCAATCTGCGACTTGTGTTAAGCATAGTTGGCAGATTTTCCAACAGTAATGAGAATATGGATGACTTGTTCCAGATAGGATGTATCGGATTAATAAAAGCTATAGACAACTTTGACTTAGGACAGGGAGTGCAGTTTTCGACATATGCAGTTCCTATGATTATAGGAGAGATAAAAAGGTACCTGCGCGACAACAGTGCAATAAGGGTCAGCAGAAGCCTTAAGGATATGGCATATAAAGCCATATACACAAAGGAGCAGCTATTAAAGAAGAAGCAGAAGGAGCCGACTATATCAGAGATAGCAGGTGAGATAGGCGTATCAAAAGAAGAGATAGTCATAGCGCTTGAGGCGGTATCGCCCACAGTGTCTTTATATGAGCCGGTGTTTAACGAAGGACAGGACACACTTTATGTTATAGACCAGATAAAAGATGTCAAGGACGGCGAGGACAACTGGGTCACACACCTTGCATTAGATGATGCTTATAAGAAGCTTGAAGGCAGGGAACAGCAGATTATAAAAATGCGTTTTTATGAATATAAGACACAGATGGAAATAGCTGGTGAAATAGGAATATCGCAGGCGCAGGTGAGCAGGCTTGAAAAGTGTGCGCTTAAAAATATGAAAAAGTATCTGGGCACATAATAAAAAGAAATTGGGACTATAGTTATAATGTGGGCAGAAATAGTTTATATCCATATATTATTTTATAATGAATTAAATAGTTAGCAGATTTATAATTGTATATAATATGTTTAATAGCAGGCTTACTTTCATATTTTCATATTTATTGTAAAAGTGTGGAAATATGATGTGAGTCTGCTTTTATTCTAGTCATTTATATATCCGTCCGTATCTTATTCTTATTTTTTATGGCATGGGATTTATAACCTTCTGATAAATATTGTGACATCATTATATATATTTTGACATAATCCGCCTGCTGGGATATAATTACTTTAATTGTATACATATGGTTAACGATTAAAATGTATTATGGATATAATGAAGTTCATATGTATAGTACGAGATGTTATGAAGGTTGCTTGCTAAGGAGGGGTGCTGCTGTGAAATGTCCTTATTGCGGAAAAGAGAATACAAGAGTTATTGATTCAAGACCAACGGATGACTGTTCTATCAGAAGAAGAAGACAGTGTGATGAATGTGGAAACAGATTTACAACATATGAAAAAATAGAAACACTTCCGCTTATTGTGGTTAAGAAGGATAATAACAGAGAACCCTATGACAGAGAAAAGATAGTAGCTGGCATTGTGAGGTCGTGTCATAAAAGACCAGTATCAATGGCACAGATAAATGGGATGGTAGATGATATTGAAAGCCAGATATTCAATATGGGAGAAAGAGAAATTCCGACAACAACAATAGGTTCTATAGTTATGGATAAGCTAAAGAATGTTGATGAAGTGGCATATGTAAGATTTGCTTCGGTATACAGAGAATTCAAGGATGTTAATACATTTATGGATGAAATTAAAAAAATACTGAACAGGAAGGAATAATTGTTGATGTTTAAAAGATTTTACCCTGATATGTACATAGACTCCGCTTATGATATTGATTATAAGGGGCTGTATGATAAAGGCTACAGAGGCATTATATTTGACGTGGATAATACTTTGGTAGAGCACGGAGCGCCTGTAACACCGAGGGCAAAGGAACTTTTTAGTGAGTTAAGAAAGATAGGATATGATACATGTATTATATCGAATAATAAGGAACACAGGGTTAAGCCGCTTGCTAACGAGGTCGGTTCAAAGTATGTAAGCAAGGCTGACAAGCCATCACCTAAGAATTATATAAAGGCGATGGAATATATGAATACTGATACGGATAACACATACTTTGTTGGCGACCAGCTTTTTACAGACGTGTGGGGCGCAAACAGGGCTGGAATAATGTCGATACTTGTTAAGCCTATAGATAAGCACGAGGAAATCCAGATAATCTTAAAGCGCAGGCTTGAGTGGATAGTGTTATTTTTCTATAAAAGGCAGAAGCACAAGTATATAAAAGTAAAGAGATAAAATCTGATTATTATCAAAATGTTACAAAGCATTTTCAGTATATAGCAGGGCTTTGCTAGTATAAGAATTATAATAACATTATCAGATATAATAAATTTAATAAGGAAGTACAGTTATGGATATTAAAGGAACTACAAGAGTGTGTGGCCTTATAGGTAATCCGGTAGGACATTCTATATCACCAGTCATACATAATACATTGGCAGATATTACAAAGACTAATATGGTGTATACAACATTCAAGGTTGATAAGGAAGATGTTGCAAAGGCAGTTGAGGGCGCATATGCACTTGATATATTAGGACTCAACGTAACAGTGCCACATAAACAGAGCGTGATGGATGTACTTGTCGATATCGACCCTCTTGCAAAGGCTATTGGTGCAGTCAATACACTTGTAAGAAAAGATGGCGGTTATAAAGGCTATAACACTGATATACTTGGACTTAAAAGAGAACTTGAGGATGAGAGTATAAGTCTTTGTGGTAATAACTGTATAATACTTGGCGCAGGCGGTGCGGCAAGGGCGATAGCTTTCTTATGTGCACAGAGTGGTGCCAATAAAGTATATATGTTAAACAGAACAATAGAAAAAGCCGAGAATATCGCAGAAGCGGTCAATGGTTACTTTAATAAACAGTGCGTTATTCCTATGCATATGGATGGATATAAGTCACTTACAGGAAGCGGATATATCGTTATCCAGACAACAAGTGTCGGACTTTATCCTAATGTAGGCGACACAGCTATCGAAGATGAAGAGTTCTATAAGCTTGTAGGAGCAGGAGTTGACATAATCTATAATCCGTCAACAACCAAGTTTATGGAGAAGTGCAGGAAAGCTGGAAAGCCGGCTTACAATGGACTTAAGATGCTTTTATATCAGGGGGTTGCCGCATATGAGCTCTGGAATGATACAAATGTGTCTAAGGAAGAGGCAGAAATTGTATATAACAGAATGAAAGAGGAACTTGGAATTGAATGATAATATTGTTCTCATAGGATTTATGGGAAGTGGAAAAACAACATTTGGCAGGTGGATATCAAGAAAGCACGGATATAATTTCTGCGATACAGATGAATATATTGAACAGAAAGAGCATACAACGATTAACGATATATTTGCAGCTAAGGGCGAAGAAGCGTTCCGTGATATGGAAACTGACACAGTAAGAGAATTTGCATGCTCACTTAAGAAAAGCGTTCTGTCGGTTGGCGGCGGACTTCCATTAAGAAAAGTCAACAGAGAGCTGCTTAAGCAGGTAGGAACGGTTGTTTATCTTAAGGCATCTGAGGACGAGCTGTGCAGAAGACTGCGAAAAGATACGACAAGACCACTTCTTAAGGGTGGTAATCTCATGGATAAGATACATACACTTATGAAGCAGAGAGAAGATATATATATAGAAGCTGCCGACATCATTATTGATACGGAAAATAAGGCATTTGAACATATGTATGAAGAGATAATTAAGAACAGAAAGTAAGCGGCAGATAAGCCATTTGTATAAAAATATATTAATAAGAACTGGAGAATTAAAGATATGAAGCTTTTAGTTATAAATGGACCTAATATCAATTTCCTTGGAATAAGAGAAAAGGGTATCTATGGAACAGACAATTATGAAACATTAGTTAAGATGATAGAGGATAAGGCAAAAGAGCTTGGCGTAGAGGTGGAGGTGTTCCAGAGCAACCACGAAGGAGCTGTCATTGATAAAATTCAGGAGGCATACTACAAAGATGTTGATGGGATCGTCATTAATCCGGGCGCATTTACACATTACAGCTATGCAGTAAGGGATGCACTTGCTTCAGTTGCTTCTATTCCTAAGATAGAGGTGCACATATCTAATGTGCATACAAGAGAAGAATTCAGACATACATCAGTAACAGTTCCAGTATGTAACGGTCAGGTCGTAGGACTCGGACTTAAGGGATATTTATATGCAATGGAAGCTATTGTTGATATGACGGGTGATTATCATAGATGATTACTATGAATGTGATTGTTATTACATAAAAAAAGGTGTATAATGTAGCAACGAAATAACCTATTAGGAGAAAAAAATATGAATAAGCAGGAAGCAATAAGTATTTTAAAGGAACATAATCAGGAGCATGTTATTAAGAGATTAGAGGCTTTGGAAGATGATGCAGCTAAGAAGCTTATATCGCAGGTTGCCATGATTGACTGGAAGGTAGTAGAGAGTATTAATGACAAGTCAGACAGCAGCAGCGAGGATAAGAAGATTGAGCCATTAGAGGCAGTAGAGATTAAAGATATAAAGGCTAACAAGGAAAAGTATACTGCAAAGGGTGTAGAGGCTATAAAGAATGGTAAGGTGGCAGCAGTGCTTCTTGCAGGTGGACAGGGAACAAGATTAGGTCTTGATAAGCCAAAGGGAACACTTAATGTCGGTGTCAATAAAGACCTTTTCCTTTTTGGACAGCTTATAAGAAATCTTTTAGATGTTGTTGATATGACAGGAGCTTATGTACCTCTTTATATTATGACAAGCGACAAGAATAATGAGGATACAGTTGCTTTCTTTGAGGAGCATAACTACTTTGGATATGATAAGGATTATGTTAAGTTCTTCATCCAGAGCATGGTTCCATCTGTTGATTACAATGGAAAGTTGTATATGGAGAGCACAGACAGTCTTGCTATGTCACCAAACGGTAACGGCGGCTGGTTCTTATCATTAATGGCAGCAGGTCTTGATAAGGATATGGAAGAAAAGGGCGTTGAATATGTAAATGTATTTGCAGTTGACAATATCTTACAAAGAATTGCTGACCCGGCTTTCATAGGAGCAACTATGCTTGCAGGAGCTGAGTGTGGTTCAAAGGTTGTAAGAAAGTGCGAACCAGAAGAAAAGGTTGGCGTTATGTGCAGGGTAAACGGACATCCATCTATCATTGAGTATTATGAGATGTCAGAAGAGCTTGCTAACTTAAGAAGAGAAGACGGCGAGCTTACATATGGCTTTGGTGTTATACTTAACTATCTTTTCAGCTTTAAGAAGCTTGTTGAGATATCTAACACAAGCCTTCCACTTCATATTGTTGAGAAGAAGATACCATATATCGATGAGAATGATAATTACATCAAGCCAGAAAGTCCTAACGGATATAAGTTTGAGACACTTGTACTTGATATGGTAGAAATGATGGACAACTGTGTACCATATGAAGTGGAAAGAAGCTATGAATTCGCACCTATAAAGAACAAGACAGGTAAGGACTCACTTGAGAGCGCAAGAGAGCTTCTTAAGGTTAATGGAATTGAATTTTAAAATGCCGTGAATACATTATTTATGGGAGTCTGAGGTGTTTAAGGATTGCGTTAATTGCAGGTCGATGTAGCAATCCTGATACATCATTAATGTTTAATTGTATACAATATATTACATAAATATACGGAGGAAATTATGGTTGTTTTATTAGCAGGCGGAGCTGGTTACATCGGCTCACACACAGCGGTAGAGCTTATAAATGCAGGACATGAGGTTGTTATTGTTGATGATTACAGTAACAGTTGTCCGGAGTCTATTAAGAGAGTCGAAGAAATAACAGGAAAAAGCATAGTGTCTTATGAGGCGGATGTTAAGGATAAAGATGCGCTTCGTAAGATATTTAATGAAAATCATATAGACTGTGTTATACATTTTGCGGGACTTAAGGCAGTTGGAGAGTCAACACGTCTTCCAGCAAAGTATTACCGCAACAACATTGATACAACACTTTCACTTATAGAGTGTATGAAAGAAGCCGGAGTTACTAAGATAGTATTCTCATCTTCTGCAACAGTATATGGTGACCAGAAGCCACCTTATGTAGAGACTATGCCAAAGGGTGAGTGTTCTAATCCATACGGCTGGACTAAGTCTATGATGGAGCAGATACTTACAGACTGTGCAAAGGCTGACCCAGAGCTCACAGTAGTACTTTTACGTTACTTTAACCCAATAGGAGCACACTCATCAGGTAAGATAGGTGAGGACCCACAGGGTATCCCTAATAACCTTATGCCATATGTATCACAGGTTGCAGCAGGCGTGAGAGAGCAGCTTACTATATTTGGCGGAGATTATCCAACACCAGACGGAACTTGCAGAAGAGATTATATACATGTAGTAGACCTTGCATGTGGACATGTAAAGGCAGTTGAGTATGCAGATACACATAAGGGTGTTGAGATATTCAACCTTGGAACAGGAACACCATACAGCGTGCTTGAGATTGTACATGCATTTGAAAGCTCAACAGGAGTAAAGCTGAACTATAAGATAGGCGACAGACGTCCGGGTGACCTTCCTGACTCATGGGCAGATGCCACTAAGGCTAAGGAAGTTCTTGGCTGGGAGGCAGCTAAGAGTCTTGAAGATATGTGCAGGGACTCTTGGAACTGGCAGAGCCACAATCCACACGGCTACAGAGCTTAATTAAAAGACAATAATATATTGCAATAAGACTTGTTGTGAACATATAATGATATAAGGGTTAAAAAGTCGTTCGTGCAGGCATGCACGATAAGATTTATGAACTGTTGACACTGATATCATATTTTTATGTGACAACAGGTCTTTTTGTATATGAAATGTCCGGAGGTGAACGAGTGAAGTCGATTAATCTGTATACATTAACACGAGTTGAGGATAATGACAGTTTTGCGGAGTATGAGTACATAATATCTGCAAGAAAAGATTTCCAGAGAACCAGGATAAGGGAAAAAGAGTCGCTTGTGCAGCTTGTTACAAAGCTTATTAAGGCAGGGGCACAGTTAGCAGATCTTGATGACTTTTTTTATTCTTATACTATTGCGCATATCAGCAAGGAGTTTGACCTGTTAAAGGTGGCTGCTAACAGGAAGCTGATACTGAATATAGAACTGAAAAGTGAGGACGTAGGTGAGGAGAGGATTAAGCAGCAGCTTGTAAGAAACAGGTATTATCTTAGTCCTGTGACGACAAATATCATATCATATACATACATTCTTAATACGAATACTGTATACAGGCTTGATGATAATAACAGGCTTATACAGTCGGAATTTGTGAGTGTGGTTGCTGATATGAAAAGGTTTAAGAAATGTATGAAGAATAACATAGAAAGCCTTTTTAAAGCTAAGGATTATCTTATATCACCGGTCAATTCACCGGAAAGATTTGCAAGACACCAGTATTTTCTTACTAACCAGCAGGAGGCTATGAGCAGAAAGCTTTTATCAGGACTGCTAAAGGATGATGATAAGCGGTACTATTCTGTCAAAGGTGAGGCAGGAACAGGAAAAACACTGCTGCTTTATGACACAGTAAGAAAGCTGCCAGTGGATGCAGGAAAGTGTGTTATACATTTTGGAAGACGTACACCTAATATAGATATTCTTGAAAAGGCTATTCCATCTACAGATATAATAACATCAAGGGACTTGACAGACGGTGCGATGTTAAAGGGGTATGACTATATACTTGTTGATGAGACACAGAGGCTGCATGATGACCAGTTTGAGTGGATTGTAGACAGTGCATACGACTGTGGCAGAAGTTTGTCATCGACGAGTAGTAATAACGAAACTGGAAATTCAGACAGTGCGTGTAGTAATAACGAAGCTGCAAGTTCAGGCGGTGTGGGGAGTGATAATGAAGCTGGGAGTTTGGGCAGTTTAAGTGCTAGTAATAAAGTTGGAAGCATGAATGTTGCGAGTGATGACAGCAGGAGTTCAGTAAGAAATACCCCGAAAGTAGTTATGTTTTATGATTGTGAGCAGGTACTTTCAAGACATGAGCAGCAGCGTGCGATGGATAAAAGGATAGAAGAACTTGCGGATGAGAATTATTTTCTTTCAGACAGAATAAGAACTAATCCGGAGCTGTCGGCATTTATAAGAAATATGTTTGACCTCAATAAACGGGCAAGAGGCTATAAGTATGACTGTGTAACGATATGCTATGCAAACAGTATCAATGAATTTAAGAGACTTAAGGCATACTACAAGGCGAAGCAGTATATATACATAGATTATGAGAAGTCTTACAGAAATGTTAATAACAGATATAAGAGCAGAAAGTTTAACACCTATAAGGTTATAGGCAAGGAATTCGATAAGGTACTTACGGTAATAGACAGTAAGTTTAAGTACAATGAATACGGGGAATTATGTGCTGACTATGACGGTGATAACGATGATATACTTGAGAAGTATTTCTATCAGGTAGTTACAAGAGCAAGAGACCAGCTATGCATAATCGTGCTTAATAACGAAGATATATTCAGACGGCTGCTTGATATATGTGTAAATACTGAGCAGTGCCGAATAGAAGACTGAAATGTCTTGGAGTCTGCATTTTCTGTAATGTATGTGCCAGGCAGTGCCGGATAGAGGATTAAAGATGCTGATGTACAGATGGCTGAGGAGTAACGGATACATTCCTTTCAGAATAATATAAATTATGAATATATGCAGATTCATACAGAAGTATGCATATATCAGCTATTATGGAAAGGGGGTATCAGAGGTTATGAAGAAAATGAGGATGAAGTCATTATTAAAAATGACATTTTCACTCATACTTAGTATGATAATGGCTGTTATGATGAATATTACGGCTATGGCTGTTGTTATAGATGTAAGCAGCCATGACGGACTTATAGACTGGAACAGTGTTGATGAACACATTGAGGGTGTTATTATACGAATAGGTTACGGAAGTGACTATGTAAGTCAGGATGACAAACAGGCAATCCGCAACATGGATGCATGTGAAAGACTTGGTATACCATATGGAGTATATATATACAGTTACGCACTTAACATGCAGGATGTTGAGTCGGAGATAGAACACACACTGCGTATGATACAGGGGCGCAATCCTGTGCGTGGTGTGTGGTTTGATATGGAGGATGCTGACGGATACAAGGAAAGTAATGGAATAGATGTATATAAAGAAGGAAGTATGCTTACAGACTTCTGCATAAGGTTTGTCAGCGAAATGTATTCGCGTGGTTATACCACTGGTGTATATGCTAATTATAATTACTACAAATATGTATTAGAGCTTGACAGGCTGACAGCGACCGAAGGTTTTAATATGTGGCTTGCACACTGGGGTATACAAGAGCCAAGCATGGACTGCATGATGTGGCAGTTTGGAGCTTATAAGATAGATGACCATGAATTTGATGGTAATATATTCTATGCAGATTACACATCGCCTTATGATAAATCTGAGATAGAAGTGGATGCAAAGGTAAATACCAGTGTAAATGTAACCTACCGTGCGCAGATATCAGGCGGCTACTGGCTTCCTGAGGTTGTTAATGATGAGGATTATGCCGGAATACAGGGAAGAGCCATAACAGGAATAACTCTGGCTACAGATAAGGGGTATGCTGTATACAGGGTATATTCTGGTGGAAGATGGCTTGACTATGTTGACAGCAGGAATTCAGATATATCAGACTTCTACAATGGTTATGCTGGTAATGGTGGAAATGTTGAGGCGGTTGAAGTGTATTATTACACGCCTGATTCACTGTTGTACAATGAAGCCACACCATATGCAACGCTTGTTGACGGAGGCTATAAGTATGCATATTACAGGGTCAGTCCTAAGTGGCGGAATTATTATTCTTACCAGACAGATGACGGCACAGATAACGGTCAGGACGGATACGCAGGAGTGTACGGAGTTCCTATTGACAGGTTCCAGATAATTATAAGGTAAGGAAATATTTTTAAGTGGATATAATATTAACGCATTAACGCTGATTTTATCATTCCGGATAGTAATAATGATTATATGAATAATTTTATGCATACTGGCAGATTATAATGATGTCAGGGTCAAAAGGTCTAATCCCACATGAGCTTGTTCATAAGTGGGTGTAAAAGTCGTGGCATTTGACCCCAATATCTTATAATATTATTAAGTCAGAATTATAATAGGAGAACAATATGCGTAATATTATGAAAAATAATGCCGGGGATGACAACAACATTTATGATAATATTAATGGCATGATTAATAATGACGTTAATTATAACATTAATAAAGATACTAATGATATTACTAACGATAATAATTGTCATAATAATGGATGGAATAATCACGACAATAAGCAGAACAGCACGTATAATAACAGGCAGAATGAAAATGGCGGTACAGACAATGAAAACACTAATAATAAAGACAATAATGAAGATATGTGTGACGGTCAGGTGACTCTTGATAACAATAATGGTAGTGGTTCGATTAAGCTCATAACGATTATTGGTGAGATAGAAGGGCATGATAATCTTCCGGCGGCAAGCAAGACAACTAAGTATGAGCATATGCTTCCACAGCTTGCCATGATAGAGGATGATGATAAAATATCAGGTGTACTTTTTCTTATGAATACTGTAGGTGGTGATGTCAGTGCAGGGCTTGCTCTTGCTGAGATGATATCATCGATGAGTAAGCCTACAGTGTCACTTGTTATAGGGGACTCACACAGTATCGCGGTGCCTCTTGCTGTGAGCACAGATTATTCATTTATAGTGCCAACAGCAACGATGATTATACATCCTGTGAGAATGAATGGTAATATAATCGGTGCAAGGCAGACATATGATTATTTTGAGAGAATACAGAAAAGAATAGTTTCCTTCATAGCACACCACAGTGATGTGGATGAGGATGACATTGAAGATATGATGATGAACACGCAGATGCTTACAAAAGACTTAGGCACTATACTGGTAGGGCAGGATGCTGTTGAAATAGGGCTTATAGATGAAGTCGGCGGGATAAAGGAAGCATTTGCAAAGCTGAAAGCAATGATAAAGGACAGTTGTAATGATAAGAAATAATGAAAATACAGATAATAACGGATGTAATTTATGTCCCCGTATGTGCAATGTGAACAGGCATACGGGGACTGGTTACTGTCTTATGACAGACAGGCTTAAGGTGGCAAGGGCAGCACTTCATATGTGGGAAGAGCCTTGTATATCGGGAGAACGTGGAAGCGGAGCCATATTTTTCAGCGGTTGTACATTAAGATGCGTGTTCTGCCAGAACTATAAGATAGCTGCCGCAAAGGTTGGAAAATATATAACAGTGGACGAACTGGCAGATATTATGTTAAGATTACAGAATAATCAGGCTAACAATATCAATCTTGTTACACCTACACATTATGCAGGACAGATAGCAGAGGCACTTATAAAGGCTAAGGACAGGGGGCTTAAGATACCTGTCGTATACAATACAAGTGCCTATGAAAATGTTGATACACTTAAGATTATGGATGGACTTGTGGATGTATATCTTCCCGATTTTAAGTATATGGATGGTAAGCTTGCGTTGAAGTATTCTAATGCAGGGAATTATCCTGAAACTGCGAAGGCTGCGCTGCGTGAGATGGTAAGACAGACAGGTACTCCTGATATGTATGGCGATGATGATACACTTGTTAGGGATGGTTATGTGGAAAGCGGCATTATGAAGAAAGGTGTTATAGTAAGACATCTTATATTACCGGGTTATACTAAAGAGTCCAGAAATGTTATAAAGTATCTGTATGATACATATAAAAATGATATATACATAAGCATAATGAACCAGTATACTCCGCTTGAACACGTAAAGCCATATAAGGAATTGTGCAGAAAAGTTACAAAAAAAGAGTATGATAAGGTTGTTGATTATGCCATAGATATAGGTGTTACCAATGCATTTATACAGGAGGGCGGGACAGCTAAGGAAAGCTTTATCCCCGAATTTGACTTGACAGGTCTTTAAGATGTATAAAGCATTATGTGAGGAGGAACTATGCAATATAAGGTTGGCAACCCGTGTATGCAGGGCTGCAATATAGTAGATGGTGGATATAATTTTGCATATGCAAGCACAAATGCTTCACTATATAGTGATATAAAGGTATATGTATGCATATTTGAAAAAGACAGCAGCGAGTGCAGGTATGAGCTGGAGTTAAAGAAAAGTATGGGAACAGTGTATACACTGTTTTTGTCGGACATTAATATAGATGACTGCCTTTACTGCTTTAAAGAAAATGGGCAATATATAGTTGACCCATATGCAAAGGCAGTTACAGGATGTGCGGTTTTTGGCGGGGAAGCGGAAAATGTTGTGCATTTAAGCCCTGTTAAGTTGAGTGATTATGACTGGGAGGGCGATGAGCCGCTTCATATTCCATATGATGAGTGCATTATGTACAAGCTCAATGTAAGGGGATATACAAAGAGTAAGTCATCCAAGGTAAAGGCTAAGGGTACGTTTGCAGGAATAACAGAAAAGGCGGATTACTTAAAGGAATTAGGTGTAACAACAATAGAGCTTATGCCAGCTTACGAATATGATGAGATGGGCAGGTTTATGCAGTTTACAGCTGCAAGCGCAGTGCCAAGATACAACTATATGCAGGCTAAAGGCTATGCACACAGCATTTTAAAACGTGATGAAAGGATAAACTGCTGGGGCTATACAAAAGGCTTTTACTTCGCACCAAAGGCGGCATACAGCGAGTGCGCCAAAGGTGTGCAATATACTGACTACACAACAGAATTCAAGGACATGGTAAAGTGCCTTCACAGTAAGGGAATAGAGGTTGTTATGGAGTTTTTCTTCAAGGATGTGGATACTTCATATATAACAGACTGTGTAAGATACTGGGTGAAAGAATATCATATAGATGGTGTACATATATACGGTGATGATGTGTCGTTAAATGCGCTTGCAACAGATGCATTGCTTGCTGACACCAAGATTATGACTATCAGGTGGAATGGTGCAAAAGGTGTATACAGACATATGGCAAGCTACAATAATGATGTCCAGAACATAATAAGACGTTACTTAAAGGGTGATGAAAATATGCTGGGGGCATTTGCAGAAATGCAGCTAAATAATCCTGATAATGCCGCAGTGATTAACTATGTCACCACGAATAACGGTTTCACTCTGTATGACCTTGTGAGCTATGACAGAAAGCATAATGAATTAAACGGAGAGAATAACAGGGATGGTGAGAACTTTAATTATAGCTGGAACTGTGGTGAAGAGGGAGCTACAAGAAAGCTTAAGGTAAGGCAGTTACGAATAAGACAGATTAAAAATGCGCTTGCAATGGTTATTCTGGCGCAGGGTACGCCACTTATACTTGCCGGTGATGAGTGTGCCAACAGCCAGCAGGGTAACAATAATCCGTACTGCATAGATAATGAGATATCGTGGGTGAACTGGAAGAATAATAACGATGCCACGGAGATATATGAGTGGACAAAGTTTCTTATAGATTTGCGTAAGAAATACAGAATACTTCACAGTAAGTACAGACTTACACAGGGTGACAGCTTATCATATGGCTACCCGGATGTATCATTTCACGGGCTTAATGCGTGGTATGCAGATATGGACAATTATTATAGGCAGATAGGAATAATGTATTCTGAGAGTTATGCTGATAAAGGTTCAAGAGAGCTTATATATATTGCATACAATATGCACTGGGAGAGCTGTTCGCTTGCACTTCCAAAGATAGAGGGTGATAACGGCTTTAAGATAGCGGCAATGACAGACAGTACACCGGGCAGTGTATGCATCGACAGTGAAGCGCGTAAAGTAACGATACCACCAAGAAGTATGGCGGTGCTGACAGGCGAATATCAGGAAAGAAAGAAGCCATCGGATGTGGCAGCTGTTGGTAAGCAGGCAAAGGATGAAAATGTCAAAATAGAGTGCCCTAAAGTAAAAATGTGAAAATAAATATCCTGAAAGAGCATAAAGATAATTAAAAATATAAAGAAGGGACAGTAAATAATAGTACAAATAATATGGATTACAATAAACTTAATGAATTAAAAGCAAAGTATGGCGATTATGAAGAAGTGTTTAAGTCTGGTGATTATGACAAGGCGGCTGATATACTAAAAGCAGTGCTTGATGTCATAGAGGATGAGTACAAGGGTGTAAGAAAAGCCGGAATGATAGATAAAGACCTTGTTGTAAGAAAGTCAGAAGGAACAGGGCAGATATGGCTATGTACTAATCACATTATGGAGTATTATATATATGCCTGCTACTTTGAGCCTGACACGGATATATCTATGCCGGAGCTTCCTATAGCAGAATATTACAGAACTTATGCAGACCTCTGTGTTAAGTTAAAAAAGTATAAAAGAGCAGAGGATGCCTATAAGAATTCTCTTTGCTGGAACCCTGTGGACTTGGACTCTTATCTTGGACTTGCTGAGTGCTATAAGTACCTTAATATGCTTACAAGATATCTTGATATGACAAAGCAGGCATACAGATTTTGCTGCACAAGGGCGACAATGGCGCGTTTTTATAGAAATATGGGCTTTTATTATCTGTCATCATACAACACAGATATGGCAGCAGCCTGCTACACTTACAGTAACATATATTATCATACTGATAATGCAGAGTCAGAGCTTGAATATATAAAAAATGCACTTGCCGCAGCAGGAGAAAAAGTGGCTTCTGCAGAAAATGAATCTGACTTAGCAGATAAGAAAGCAGTTGCTTCGTCAGGCTATAAAGATAAGTCTGCAGGTTATAAGGAATATACTATAAAGCAGATGCAGGAAATGTTTGACAAGGAACACGTAGAGCCGGGTCCAGACTCTAAGACTATTGGTATTATATACAGAGTTGGCGAGCTTATGCTGCAGGATAAAGAGTACAGGCTCGCAAAGGATTGCTTTATGATAGTGTATGATATAACAAACGAGCCACAGTTAGAGGGCTTAATCGCAGAACTGGACGGATGCCTTGGCGAAGATGCGAAATAAGATTAGGAAAAGGAACGGAATATTATGGATATAAAAGAAAAATACGACAGCATTATATTTGACCTTGATGGCACACTCTGGGACTCATCAAAGCCTATATGTGAGGCATGGAATATTATACTGGATAAACATCCGGAAATATTAAGAGAGCCTATAACGATAGATGAGCTTGGCGGCTGTATGGGGCTTCCTATGTACGATATAGCGGCGAAGCTTTTTCCCTTGGAAAAGAGTGAAGTCAGGAATGCACTTATGGATGAGTTGTGCATATTTGAAAACGGATACCTTGAAAAGACAGGTGGGGTGCTTTTTCCAAAGCTTAAGGAAACTCTTGAGCGGTTAAAGAAAAAGTACAGACTTTTTATAGTAAGTAACTGTCAGGACGGATATATAGAAGCATTTCTTAAAGCACATAATTTTACGGATATATTTGAGGATACAGAGTGCTGGGGAAGAACCAGAGCGCCGAAGGGTGTCAGCAATAAGATACTCATAGAAAGAAATAATCTTAATAATCCTGTATATATCGGGGATACCGCTGGTGATGCGCAGTCAGCAAAGGATGCCGGCATAGATTTTATATATGCATCTTATGGTTTTGGCGAGGTAGCGGCTTGTGACTATGTTACAGATATAGATGCATTTGAGAAGCTTGTGGATATTCTGTAAGTTTTATCTGGGAAAATTAAATAATTCATCCTTGTAAAGATGTCGTGGTCAAAAGCCCACAACTATGATACCTACGGATTGTTCCGTGCTGCGCACTCCCACGTCTACGCTCCGCTTCGGTCCGTGCTAAACATGTGCCACTGGCACATAGCACCCTGCCCAATGTTTTATAAATAAAGGTTAAGGAAAATGTGTATTCTTACGATATATAAAGCACAAGGATGTAAGCAGGTTAATAGCAGAATTGTCAGTAAAGTTATTACCTGTATAAATTAAAAATAAGGCTACGGAGAGCAGTTATGATATGTATTGGAACTGTTTTTCCGCAGCCTTTTTTGTATATATTTTAGTGTGCAGCTTAGATGTACTTAAATTAATTGTAAGAAATCTGTCTAAAAAGTTGCCATAATAAAATATATGATGTAAGGGTCAAAAGGTCGCTTTTGCCTGTACAATAAGATTTTTTTAACTTGTTACCCACATGACACGGGAAATATTACAAGACACAGACAGTAAAGGAGAAAATGTATGAATACACAGGAAAAAGCTTATAATAATGCGATTGGGAGCTGCAGAAATGCCCTTTATAATAGCAGCATACAAAATCAGAGTAAGGCTATGAGGACTGTATATAATCTTTTTAGTAAATACAGGACAAAAGAAACTGCAAATACAGATGGCACTGATACAACAGCTAAAGCAGGCGGTGCTGATACAGCAAACATCAGTAATGCGAACTCAGCAGGTTCAGCATTTGATACAGCTACAATAGGATTGCAGCTAAAACAGGCGGTAGACAGCATATTTGACCCTACAACGGGGATGAGTGATGAACAGAAGAAAAGATTTGTTGAAAAGCTTTATAAGAAGCTTGAGAGTGGGAAAAAGCTGTCAGCGGATGAATTACAGTACTTAAGAATGAACGACCCTGTAACATATGCAAAGGCGGCAAGGGTGCAGATGATGAGGGAGTCCTTTAAGAAACAGTTAGAAAGTGCTAAAAGCAAGGAACAGGCGGCGGATATGTACTTACAGAATATGTCACGTATAGCCGATGATGACCCGGCAAAGAAGGAACTTGAAGCGGCTTATAATGATGTTTATTCGCAGTTTAAAAAGACAGAAGCGTACAAAAAACTTCCTGATACGGAAAAAGAAGCAAGGGAAGAAAAAGCGAAGAAGAATGGAAATAAAGATAATACAAAGGTAGAGTGGGAGGAGGATAAGGAAGAAAATAGTGAAATAAACGAAATTCCACTTGACGATTTTTAAACATAGTGCTATTATAGGTTCAACATTTTAATAAGCTAAAGTCTACGAACAAGATAGTACTTTTTGAACAGGCATTACAGAGAGCTGGTGGCGATGGAAAACCAGTATGCAGGTCTTAAGGGAATGGGCTTGGGAGATGCACATATTAAAGATTTCATCAAGAGATTAAGTAGTTTGTGACGTGTCCTCACGTTATAGAGGCAGGATATATTAGTATCCGGGAAAGAGGTAAGTATATTATTTACATATTTGGAAGCAGTTTATAAGTATTAGATATATGAAGCTTAAGCCAAAGTTGTATATGCGGATATAAAGTTCACAATATATGTGAAGTTGATATGTTAAAGCAGCATATATGTATTATTCAAGGCAGAGTTTATGATATATGCTTAATGTATGCCAGTGAAATATATAGTTATACGGCAGTGAGTATTATACTTATGAATAAGGGTGGCACCACGATATTAGATTATTCGTCCCTGACAGGAATCCTGTCAGGGGCTTTTTTTATAGAAATATTTAATAAATGTATTAAAAATATATTTAAAGTTCTTATAGGATTTCTTATATCAGTCATCAGCTATGAAGAATGGCTAAAGATTATTGCTGGAGGTTTAATATATGAGAGTATTAAAGGCTTACAAAAAAACAGTAAGTATTGTTAATGAAACAGCCATCGAGCTTTATAAAGGGCTTGGCAGAGAACACAAGGGCTTTCTTATGGAAAGTAACGATAAGGATAATGGAAGATATACATTTATGGGAGTTGACCCTGAAGAGATTATCCAGTCAGATAAAGACAGCCTTGTTATTACTAAGTCAGATGGAACAAAGGATGTAAGATATGGCAATCCGCTCGAACGATTAAAAGAATATTTTGATGAATTCAAGATAATAAAAGATGCGAAGGAGCTTGAATTCACAGGTGGTCTGGTAGGAAGTCTTGGGTATGACTATATAAGATATACAGAAACTCTTCCAGATGATAATCCGGATGAGATAGGTATAGAAACAATACAGCTTATGCTTGCATCAAAGTTTATAGCTATCGACCACGAGGCAGAAACTTTTACAGCAGTAGTGCTTGATGAGGATAACGAAGAAGGTAAAAACAGGGCATTAAAAGAAGCCGGGAAGCTTATAGCACAGGCAAGAACAGGTGTTGACAAATACCACGATGATAAAGTAAATATGGAACTTGACGGACATATATTGAAAAAATCGGACACGCTTGAAGAATACAGCCAGAAGGTTGAAAAGATAAAACAGTACATAAAAGATGGTCATATATTCCAGACAGTTCTCTCACAAAGATGGACAGTTGAAACAAAGCAGACAGGCTTTGAATTATATGAAAAGTTAAGAGAACTTAATCCATCACCTTATCTTTATTATTATAATTTTGGTGATTTTGAGATAATAGGAAGTTCACCGGAGATGATAGTTAAACAGACTGATTCAAAAGTGTATACATGTCCGATAGCAGGAACAAGAAGAAGAGGAAAAACTAAGGAAGAGGATATCGCTTTGGAAGAAGAGCTTCTTGCAGATGAAAAGGAGAGAGCAGAACATATAATGCTTGTTGACCTTGCAAGAAATGACTGCGGAAAGATAAGCGAGTTAGGTTCAGTAAGAGTATCACAGTTTATGAATGTACAGAGATATTCACACGTTATGCATATCGTTTCACTTGTAGAGGGCAGAAAAAATGGAGAGTATCATCCACTTGACTTAGTATCCTCTTTCTTACCGGCAGGTACACTTAGCGGTGCTCCTAAGATAAGAGCAATGGAAATAATAGATGAGCTTGAGACAGTAAGAAGAGGCTTATATGGAGGTGCAACAGGATATCTTGACTTTGGCGGCAATATGAACTTCTGTATCACTATAAGAACTATGATTAAGAAGGGTGATAAAGTATATCTTCAGGCAGGAGCAGGAATAGTTGCAGACTCAAAACCGGAGCTTGAATATCAGGAGTGCTGCAATAAGGTTATGGCACTTGCTAAGACCCTTGTTAAGGAGGAAAAGTTATGATTTTGTTAATAGATAATTATGATTCATTTACATACAACTTATATCAGTTTATTGGAATATTTAATAACGATATAAAGGTTGTAAGAAATGATAAGATAACAATAGAGGAGATAGAAAAGCTTGACCCTGAGTCAATAGTAATCTCTCCTGGTCCTAAAAGTCCTAAAGAGGCCGGAATAAGTGTTGAGGCGATTAAGCATTTTGCAGGAAAAAAGCCTATACTTGGAATATGCTTGGGACACCAGAGCATAGGCGAAGCGTTTGGCGCAACAGTGTCTTATGCAAAGAAGCTTATGCACGGCAAACAGTCAGACGTGATACATACGGGTGAGAGCATATTTGCAGGAATACCATCACCTGTAAAGGTTGCGAGATATCATTCTTTAGCTATTATAGAGGACACACTTCCAGATGAACTTGAGGTTATAGCAAGGACTGAGGATGGCGAAATAATGGCTGTTAAACATAAAGAATATCCGGTTGTCGGACTTCAGTTCCATCCTGAGTCGATATACACAGAACATGGCAAAAGAATGATAGAAAATTTTGTGAATGGAAACATATAAGATACCAGGGGCAAAAGGTCTGAAGCCACATGAGCTTGCTCATAGGTGGGTGAATGACCTTATGACCCGCCCCAATATGAGCATAAAAGTGGGATGATAATCCCGCGATATGCGAATGTTGGGTAGGGTGCTATGTGCCAGTGGCACATGTTTAGCACGGACCGAAGCGGAGCGTAGACGTGGGAGTGCGTAGCACGGAACAATCCGTAGGTATCATAGTAAGGAATATTTGCTCCAAATATAATAATAAATATATTGAAGAAAGGGAAAATATGATACTTGACGTTATAGTAGAAGATAAGAAAAAAAGACTCCCTGAACATAAGAAAAATATAAGTGAAGAAAAGATGAAAGAACTTGCACTTTCATCAACAAGAAAAAGCATAAGTTTTTATGATGCGTTAAAAAAAGACGGACTGTCAATCATAGGTGAGTTTAAGAAGGCTTCACCAAGCCACGGAACTATGGATAACAAGATAGAGCTTGATGAAAGAATAAGACAGTACAGCAGCAGTGCAGATGCAATATCGTGTCTTACAGAGGAAGACCATTTTAACGGAAGTACAGAATACCTTAAGCAGATACGAAGTATGACAGACCTTCCAATCATAAGAAAAGACTTTATAATTGATGAATATCAGGTATATGAGGCAAAGGTTATAGGTGCAGATGCCATTCTTCTTATAGCGGCAATCCTTGATGATAATAAGTTTAAGAAATTATATGACTTAGCTTACAGTCTTGGACTTGACGTACTGTGTGAGGTGCATGATGAAGAAGAAATGAAAAGAATGCTTGCACTTGATGTAAAAATTATAGGAATAAATAACCGTAATCTTAAGACATTTGAGGTTAATCTTGATACTACAAAGAAGCTTTGTGATATGGTTACGCCGCAGATGAGAGCGGCAGGAAAGGTGCTTGTATCGGAGAGCGGAGTGTCAGATACAGATGATATAAAGGTGCTTGCTAAGAGCCACGCAGATGCACTCCTTATAGGAACAGTGCTTATGGAGGCTGTGAAGCCACAGGAGCTCATAGCAGAGTTTAAGGGTGTATATGATAACGAATGTGATAAAACAGAGCTTATAGACCAAAATGGGCTTACTGAGGTTAAGATATGCGGTATCACAAGCATGGCGGATGTTAATCTGCTCATAAAGTATGGTGCCGACTATGGTGGAATGGTTGTATTTTATCCAAAAAGCAAGCGTGATGTAACAATAGAAGAAGCTGGCAGAATGGTTGGAATATTGAAAAAATCGGACATAAAAACAGTTGCCGTTACAGTGTCACCAGATGAAGAACAGATATTAAAGATACAGGATAAAGGCTTTGATTATGTTCAGATACATGGTGAACTTAGTGAAAATGTGTACAATTTATGTAAGCTTCCAATCATAAGGGCAGTCAATATATCACAGGATGATACAGATAGTGTAAAGAAAAGCATAGAGAGTGCCACAGCTATGGATAAAGTTGTAGGAATTCTCCTTGATGCAGGTATTCCGGGTTCTGGAAAAACATTTGACTGGGACAGTGTCAAAGAGCTTGAATTAAAGGAGAAAAAGCTGTTCTTAGCAGGAGGACTTAACAGTTCTAATGTGGCAGCAGCTATCAAATGTGTTGAACCTGATGTAGTTGATATAAGCTCAGGTGTTGAATATGATGATGTCTTAATAAAAGGCAAGGATGAACAAAAAGTAAAAGAATTCATATGTAACGCAAGAGCAGCAAAATAAGCTGTAAAACTAATTATGAATGGTGAAGCGATATAGTAACCAGTGGGTATCCGTCAGGGGAAAATACATTTTAACCCTGACATATATATATGAAAAAACAGGAAAAGAGGAGTAACAATGGCAGATAACAGATATTATGGACAGTTTGGCGGACAGTATGTTTCAGAGTCACTTATGAACACTCTTAAGGAGCTTGAAACAGCATTTAACGATGCTATGAATGACCCTGAATTCATAAAGGAGTATATGTATTATCTTAAAGAGTATGTAGGAAGAGAAAATCCTTTATATTATGCAGAAAAGCTTAGTAAAAAGTACGGTGCAAAAATATATCTTAAAAGAGAAGACCTTAACCACACAGGAGCACATAAGATTAATAATGTAATAGGCCAGATTCTCTTAGCAAAGAGAATGGGAAAAACTAAGGTTATAGCTGAAACAGGTGCAGGACAGCACGGAGTTGCAACAGCAACCGGAGCAGCACTTTTCGGTATGGAATGTACAGTATATATGGGTGCTGAGGATATTGAAAGACAGGCGCTTAATGTATTTAAAATGGAGCTTTTAGGTGCTAAAGTACAGCCGGTTACAACAGGAAGTTCAACACTTAAGGATGCCACTAATGAGGCTATAAGAACATGGGCTGAAAGAGCAGAAGATACATTTTATGTAATAGGTTCAGCAGTAGGACCACATCCATATCCTAAGATGGTTAAGGAATTCCAGAGAATAATATCTACAGAGGCAAGAAGACAGATATTAGAGAAGGAAGGAAGACTTCCAGATGCAGTAGTTGCCTGCGTTGGTGGTGGTTCTAATTCCATAGGTATGTTTGCAGACTTTATGGATGACAAGGATGTAGACCTTATAGGTGTTGAGGCTGGCGGACTTGGTATAGAAACAGGAAAGCACGCATCTGCCATGGCGCTTGGTGAACCTGGTGTGCTTCATGGAATGAAGTCTTATCTTTTACAGGATGAGGCAGGCAATATAAAGCTTGCACATTCTATATCAGCAGGACTTGATTATCCGGGTGTAGGTCCGGAACACGCATATTTAAGAGATTCCGGAAGAGCAAAGTATGTATCTATAACAGACTCTGAGTGTATGGACGCATTTATGGAGTTATGCAAGGAAGAGGGCATAATACCAGCGATTGAGAGTGCGCACGCACTTGCACATGTGTTAAAGATGGCACAGGGTGAGTATAAAGGCAAGACTATAGTTATGTGCCTTTCAGGACGTGGCGATAAGGATGTTCACACAGTACAGAAGTATCTTAAGGGAGAGGAGACAAACAAGTAATGAATAGAATAGAAGAAAAGATGTCTGCACTTAAGGCAGAAGGTAAGAAAGCATTTATAACATATACAACAGCAGGTCTTCCAGATATGGAAACAACAGCAAAGATTATGCACGCACAGCAGGAGGCGGGCATAGATATTATGGAGCTTGGAGTTCCATTTTCTGACCCTGTAGCTGACGGCCCTGTTATACAGGATGCATCATATGAAGCTATACAGCGTGGCGCAACACTTGCAAAGGTATTTGAGCTTATGAAAAAAGTAAGGACAGAAGGGCTTACTACACCAGTTGTATTTATGATGTATTACAATACTGTATATCATTATGGTCTTGATGCATTTGCAGCTATGTGTGCTGAGTGTGGTGTTGACGGACTTATTATACCTGACCTTCCATATGAGGAGCAGGGAGAGTTAAAGGCTGCTCTTGAAAAGGCTGAAGGAGCGCCTATATTAATCCAGCTTGTATCCCCTGTATCAAAAGACCGTATACCTATGATTACAAAGGATGCAAAGGGCTTTGTATACTGTGTTTCACAGATGGGTGTTACAGGAAAGGGCGCTAACTTCCATGCAAAGATAAAAGAATATCTTGCAGACGTTAAGAAGAACAGTCCGGTACCTGTTATGATGGGCTTTGGAATAAGAACAGCTAAAGATGTAGAGCCACTTCGTGATATTATAGACGGAGCTATTGTTGGTTCGCATTTTATTAAGCTTATGAGAGAACATAACTTTGATACAGAAGCAGTTAAGGATTATATTAAGACATTTAAAGAGGAGATGAATTCTTAGTTTATGGTAACTGAGCTTGTTAAGACTGCCATAGCTACCAAGTGTCTTTATGAAAATGCAAGAATGACTGGCAATTACGAGTGCGCATATTCATTAGGTCTTTTGAGTTATCTTGAAGGACTTAATGAGCACTCTGTAATAACAGAGCTTGACAGTGTTTATAAAGATGTTATGGAAAATGTGGACAAAATAAATACGCAGGATGAAAAAATAAAACAGCTTGTTAAAATACTTAAAGATTATGAAATTACGCCGAAATTTGATGCACAGATGGATGAACTTTATCATATGGGCTATCAGAGTAAAAAGCTTTAAAATAATACTTGAAAAAGATAAAGCCGGATTATATAATGTATTGTGTGACTTAAGTTAGGTATTGACTTATTCTGAATGTTGCGTTATATTTTACAAATGTAATTAATAAATGAAAGATAGGTGGATGTTAGCGATGACAGAATTGGTTAAGGTTGCAGACATTGATAAAACACATAAGAATCCGATTGCTGAGCTTGTTCAGATAGCATGTAAGTATGATAGTCATATTGAGATTGAGGGCGAAGGAAAAAATATCAATGCCAAGAGTCTTATGGGGATTATGGCATTTGGATTAAAAGAAGGCATCGAAGTGAAAGTTATAGCTGCTGGCAGCGATGAGAACGAAGCAACAGATGCTATTAAAAACTTTTTAACATGTAATGACTGATTAGGGAGGATGTAATTATGAGAACTAAAAAAGTTGAAACAAACGAAATATTTGGTAACGCATTAACAACTGACAAGACAGCAGATACAGAAGTTAAAGAGACAGGCAAACCAGCTGCAAAGAAACCAGCCGCCACTAAGTCAGCAGAAAAGAAGACGGTAAAGGAAGCAGTAGCAGAAAAGAAGGAAGATGTAGCAGCAAAGATAAACGAAGTTAAGGCTGATATTGCAGAAAAGAAAGAAGAAGCTAAAGCAGTAGTAGAAGAAGCAAAGGCTGTTGTAACAGAGGCAAAGGCAGAGGCAGCACCAGCTAAGAAGAGAGGCAGAAAGCCGGCAGCAGAAAAGGCAGCTAAGCCAGCAGCAAAGAAGACAACAAGAAAGACTACAGCTAAGAAAGAAACTGCAAAGAAAGAGCCAGTTAAGAAGGAAGCTGAAACAAAGCCAGCAGTTAAGAGAACAACAAGAAAGACTACAGCTAAGAAGGCTTTAAAGAAGGAAGTATTCTTCCAGTATGAAGGAAATCAGATAGATGAAGAAACACTTCTTGCAAGAATTATAGAAGATGCTAAGAGCCAGAATGTAGAAATCAGTGAACTTGAAATGTACATTAAGCCAGAAGATAAGGCTTGCTATTATGTAGCTAATGGTTTTGCAGGAAAGGTTGACCTTTTCTAAGATTTATTGAATATAATGTCTGAAGTTTAAGAACGGCATACAATTATAAAACAGATATAATATATGTATTTACATAAAGTGGGAAATTACAATTTATTTATGGAAGTATGAGATATTATGTTTCATAAGAATATTTAGTAAAGAATTATAATCAGGACATAGTATATATGGTTTATAAGACAGATTACCAGCAGGTATATGCAGGTAATCTGTTTTATTTTGCGCTTTTATAGTGATTTTGGTTTTAATATATAAACATTTTATATGTATTTTGTATTGCTCTTTATTCTGAACGATTGTATTTTAATTGTTTTTTTGCAAAATCGTTTTGAAAAAAATGTCGAATTGATGTATAATTATACCTGGTTGTAAGAGATAATTTAATAATTTGTTTAGTGCATATGAGAGGTGTAATGATATGTTTGAAGTCAATGATAAAGTTGTTTATGGTGTAGTAGGTGTGTGTGAGATAGAGGATATTGGAAAGCCACCTATTAAGGGTATTGATAAGGATTACTATTTTCTTCAGCCGGTGTATGACAGTAAAGGTATTATATATTCACCAGTTGACAGCAGCAAGGTTATGATTAGAAGTATCATTGATAAGAACAGTTGCGAGAAGCTTATTGCAAGAGCAAAGCATTGCAAGGATGATGAGGAACTGAATGAAAAGGTTCATCCTATGAAGTATGATGAGATGGTAAAGTCACAGGATTTAGTACAGCTTATGCATCTTGTAAGAGCTTTATTTAATATAAAGAACGAAAGAGCCAAAGAATTAAGACGTATGAAGTCGGCAGACAGCAGGATGCTCACAACAGCAAGAAAGCTTTTATACGGAGAGATAGCAGAGTCTATGGGAAAGGACTTTGAAGAAATGTCAGAGGAGATGGATAACTATCTTTCTGTATTATAGTTTTAGATGTTAATATAGGTATTAAAGCCAGTATGTATGGTAGCTTTAGATATATTATTGATAAAAGCTATCATTTATGCTGGCTTTTATTATGTAGAGGTTGTATACTATATATAATATAAGACGGAAACTAAAATAAAAAAAACGGTTTATTTTTAATTGACAATAAATTAACATATTGTTAAGATATGTGTAAGCAATGAGCCGTGCCAGACGAAAGTCTAAAAAGAGCTGTGCTGGCACAGAGCTCTTTTTTTGACTTTCGTCTGATAGGGCGAACGCCCTACAGTCTAAGAAAGTGTAAGCTTTCTTAGACTTGCACGGCGGCAAGTACCGGATGAAAGTCTAAAAAGACTTGTGCTGGCACAGAGCTCTTTTTTTGACTTTCGTCTGATAGGGCGAAATATATATTATGGAGGTAAAGTTTGAAGGACGTAAGAGTTATTGAAGTCAAGAAGAGTGTATTTGAAAGTAACGATGAACGTGCAAAGCTTCTAAGAGATGACCTGAAAAAAGAAGGAGTATTTCTTCTTAATCTTATGTCATCGCCGGGTTCTGGAAAGACAACAACACTTACAAGAACCATAGAGATGTTAAAGGATGATATAAGAATAGGTGTTATGGAGGCTGATATAGATTCAGATGTTGATGCAAAGACGATTGCTGATACAGGCGCTAAGGCAATACAGCTTCACACTGGAGGAATGTGTCATCTTGATGCAGATATGACAAGACAGGGCATGGATGAGCTTGGCACAGGGGATGTTGACCTTGTTGTACTTGAGAATGTAGGCAATCTCGTCTGTCCAGCGGAGTTTGATACGGGAGCTGTTAGGAATGTTATGATTCTTTCGGTGCCAGAGGGAGATGATAAGCCACTTAAGTATCCACTTATGTTTTCGGTATGTGATGTTGTGCTTATCAATAAGATTGATGTACTGTCTTACTTTGACTTTGATATAGATAAATGCAAAGAGTATATAGCTAAAAGAAATCCTGATGCAAAGGTTATACCTATATGTGCAAAGACAGGCGAGGGTATGACAGAGTGGACTGGATGGCTTAAGTCACAGGTCACAGAATGGAAAAATGCTTAGTTAATTTTAATAATAAAGAATTATATAAAGAGGATAAAAGCCGCCATATGTATGCGGTAGAAAGGACATTTATGAGTAAAGAAGAATTCAAAAATCCACATCCGGAACTTCCGGTAAGAGAGCCAGTCTTAAGACTTGGCAAGATGATAACAGACAGAGTGCCTATCAAGTTAGGCTTTGAGAAGCTGACAGCAGACAGTCCTGAGTATTGGGGCTTAGCACCTATATGCACAGATGAGCAGGCAGAGATTGCCTTGAAAATGGGTGTGCGTAAGCCAAAGACTCTTAAGCAGATGGTTAAGATAACAGGAATGGAAGAAAAAGAGCTTGAAAAGCAGTTAGAGCAGATGGCGTTTAACGGACTTTTAGAGTATAACTGGGAGAATGAACAGCACGAAAAGCAGTATGTTCTTCCTATGTTTGTTCCGGGAAGTGCAGAATTTACTAATATGAACTCAACAGTACTTGAAGAACATCCGGAGATGGGAAGGTTTTTTGAGCGTATGAGCCGCCTTCCACTTGAAAAGATAACTCCTATGGTTCCACCAGGAGGCGCAGGAATAGGTATGCATGTTATACCTGTTGAAAAGGCTATAGATATGAATAATCAGGCTATTTCGCTTGAAAAGATATCATACTGGTTAGATAAGTATGAAGGAAAGTATGCAGCAAGTCCATGTTCATGCCGTAAGTCAAGAAAAACATATGATGAGGGTTGTGCGGATGACCCAGAGGACTGGTGTATAGCAGTAGGTGATATGGCTGACTACGTTGTAGAAACAGGTAAGGGCGGTCATTATATCACTAAGGAAGAGGCACTTGAAATATTCAAGAAGGCTGAGGATAATGGTTTCGTCCACCAGATTACTAACATAGATGGACAGGATAAGATATTTGCTATATGTAACTGTAATGTAAATGTCTGTTATGCGCTGAGAACCTCACAGTTATTCAATACTCCTAATATGTCACGTTCTGCATATGTTGCAAAGGTTACAAAGGAAAACTGCGTAGCATGTGGAAGATGCGTGGAGTATTGTCCTGCAGGTGCAGTTAAGCTTGGACAGAAGTTATGTACAAAGGATGGCGCAGAAGTCAAGTATCCTAAGATGCCACTTCCATCAGAGCAGAAGTGGGGACCACATATGTGGACAGAGGACTATAGAGATAAGAACAGAATTAACTGTTATGATACAGGTACAGCACCATGCAAGACAGCCTGTCCAGCGCATATAGCGGTTCAGGGTTATCTTAAGATGGCAGCACAGGGAAGATTTAAGGATGCTCTTGCACTTATAAAGAAGGAAAATCCATTCCCAGCAGTATGCGGACACGTATGTAACAGAAGATGTGAGGATGCATGTACAAGAGGAACTATTGACGAGGCTATAGCTATAGATGAAGTTAAGAAGTTTATTGCTATGCAGGACTTAAAGGCTGAAACACGCTATATCCCAGAACCAGTAGTACCAGCAACTAAGGGCTATTTTGATGAAAAGGTTGCTATAATAGGTGGAGGACCTGCTGGTCTTTCATGTGCTTTCTATCTTACAGAAAAAGGATATAAGCCAACTGTATTTGAAAAGAATGAAAAAGCCGGAGGTATGCTTGTATATGGTATTCCATCATTTAAGCTTGAAAAGGATGTCGTTGAAGCTGAAATAGACGTTATACGCCAGATGGGTGTAGATATAAAAACAGGTGTTGAAGTAGGTAAGGACATTACTATAGATGAATTAAAGAAGCAGGGATATAAGGCTTTCTATATAGCCATCGGATGTCAGGGCTCAAGAAAAGCTGGAATTGCCGGCGAAGATGCAGATGGTGTAGTATCAGCAGTCGATTTCTTAAAAGAGGCTGGAACGGCTCACGAATATCCACTTGAAGGTGACGTTGTTGTAATCGGTGGTGGTAATGTTGCTATCGATGTTGCAAGAACAAGCACAAGAGTTGGTGATTATAACGTGTCAATGTTCTGCCTTGAGGACAGGGATAATATGCCTGCATCGGATGAAGAAGTTGAGGAAGCACTTGAAGAGGGTGTTAAGCTTGACTGTGGCTGGGGACCTAAGGAAATTCTTACAGAGAATGGAAAGGTTACAGGTATCGTGCTTAAGAAATGTACATCTGTTAAGGATGCAAATGGACGTTTCAACCCACAGTATGATGAGAATGATACTAAGACTATCGCCTGTCGTCATGTATTCTTAAGTATAGGACAGTCTACTATATGGGGCGACCTTCTTAAGGGTACTAAGGTTGAAGTTGACGGTGTGAGAGTAAAGGCTGACAAGCTTACATACCAGACAACAGACCCAGATGTATTTATCGGTGGTGATGTATACACAGGACCAAGATTTGCCATAGATGCTATTGCAGCAGGTAAGGAGGCAGCTATATCTATACACAGATATGTACAGCCACACAGCTCACTTACTATCGGACGTAACAGAAGAGATTTCATCGAGCTTGATAAGGATAATATCAAGGTTGAGGGATATGATAACAGCAGTAGACAGGTTCCGGGAGTTAATAAGGCTATTGACACAAAGAAGTCATTCAGGGATGCAAAGCTCACATTTACAGAGGAACAGGTTAAGACTGAAACAGCCAGATGTTTAGGCTGTGGCGCATCTGTTGTTGACCCTAACAAATGTATTGGTTGTGGTATATGTACAACTAAGTGTGAGTTTGATGCCATACATCTTAACAGGGACCTTCCAGAGTGCAGCACTATGAGAAAGAGTGAAGATAAGCTTAAGTATATTCTTCCTTATGGAGCTAAGCAGGCTATTAAGATAAAGTTTTCTGGGAAGAAGAATTAGGGTGTCAGAGGATTGCGTTACCTGATATTATTATATTAATGACGGACGCATAAAGGTCGGGAGGTGTTTCGGTAATAAAGCTTCACGCACCAGAAAGCTGTCTGGATATTTCTAAAACTTTCCGCAGATGCTTTTCTGTGGACGCAGCCGCTCATACGAAACGTCCTGTTCCGTTTTCGCTCGATTTGACATACGTGTCAAATCGCTGCTGTGGGTTGAAGGGAAAGTTTAAGAACTATCACAAACAGCTTTCAAGTGTGCATTACGCATTATTACCAAAACACCTCCCGTCCCATATCTTATATCGTCCGTCCGTCACAGTTATGTCATTGCAAACCACCACATTTGAAGAGAGACAAGACTATGACTGAATAGTTATGAAGACCTTGGAGAGGGTCTGTAAAAACTACTACATATATAATACGAGGAAACAATATGCATGAATTAGGCGTTGTATTTCACATAATAGATGACCTTAAAGAAGTAGCCATCCAGAATGACATAGAAAAGATAACAAAGGTAGTGCTTGAATTAGGAGAAGTGTCGACAGTTATAGACACATACCTGACAGACTGCTGGAAGTGGGCAATTAAGAAAGAAGAGCTGCTAGTGGAGTCAGAGCTTGTTATAGAGAAAATTCCTGCTATAACATACTGTGAAGACTGCCATAACAGATACGGCACAATACAATATGGGAAAACGTGTCCAGAGTGCGGAAGCGGGCATACATATCTGCTTCAGGGCAGTGAATTTAACATTAAAGAAATAGAGGCGTGTTGACATTTTCCTCTGGTAATATTATGATTAAACAGATTGAGATTATAAGGTAATAATATGATGTCAGAGTTGAAAGGTGTCCGTGTCTTAACGGTAAAGCTTTTAAACCTGTACAACATATTGTTTTCTTAGGATATAGAAAGGAATCAATACCATGAGTAAGGAATTAGAGAAGAATTACAATCCTTCAGAAATAGAAGACAGATTGTATCAGAAGTGGCTTGATAAGAAGTATTTTCACGCTGAAGTAGACAGAAGCAAGAAACCATTTACTATAGTTATGCCACCACCTAATATAACAGGTAAGCTGCATATGGGACATGCGCTTGATAACACAATGCAGGATATAATTATCCGTTTTAAGAGAATGCAGGGTTATGAAGCATTATGGATTCCGGGAACAGACCATGCAAGTATATCAACAGAAGTAAAGGTTACTAATGCTTTAAAGGAAGAAGGTATTGACAAGCATGAGCTTGGAAGAGAAGGCTTCCTTAAAAGAACATGGGAATGGAAGAAAGAATATGGTGGAACTATCACAAGCCAGTTAAAGAAGATTGGTTCATCATGTGACTGGGACAGAGAGAGATTTACAATGGATGAGGGCTGTTCTAAGGCAGTTCTTGAAGTATTCTGCAAGTTATATGAAAAAGGTCTTATATACAAGGGCTCAAGAATTGTAAACTGGTGTCCGGTATGTAACACATCTATATCAGATGCAGAAGTTGAGCATGAGGAGCAGGCAGGACATTTCTGGCATATCAACTATCCTGTGGTTGGTGAGGAAGGAAGATTTGTAGAGATAGCTACTACACGTCCTGAAACACTTCTTGGTGACTCAGCACTTGCTGTTAATCCGGATGATGAAAGATACACAGACCTTATTGGAAAGGAAGTATATCTTCCACTTACAGACAGAAAGATACCTATTATCGCGGACAGCTATGTTGACAAGGAATTCGGAACTGGTGTTGTTAAGATTACTCCAGCCCATGACCCTAATGACTTTGAAGTTGGTAAAAGACATAACCTTCCAGAGATTAACATACTTAATGATGATGCTACAATCAATAATCTTGGTGGTAAGTATGCAGGTATGGACAGATATGAAGCAAGGAAAGCCATGGTAGCTGACCTTGATGCACAGGGACTTTTAGTTAAGGTTGAAGACCACGTTCATAATGTAGGTACACACGACAGATGTAAAACAACAGTTGAGCCTATGATTAAGCAGCAGTGGTTCGTTAAGATGGATGAGCTTATCAAGCCAGCCGTTGAAGGCGTTAAGAATGGTGATATCGAGCTTGTTCCAGCTTCTATGGATAAGACTTACTTTAACTGGACTGATAACATAAGAGACTGGTGTATATCAAGACAGTTATGGTGGGGACACAGAATACCAGCTTATTACTGTAAGGATTGTGGTGAGATGGTAGTATCCAAGGATAAGGTATGCACATGCCCTAAGTGTGGAAGTACTAATATGGAGCAGGACCCTGATACACTTGATACATGGTTTTCATCAGCACTCTGGCCTTTCTCAACACTTGGATGGCCTGATAAGACACCTGAGCTTGACTACTTCTATCCTACAGATGTACTTGTAACAGGATATGATATTATATTCTTCTGGGTTATCAGAATGATATTCTCAGGATATGAGCAGATGGGCAAGAAGCCATTTGGCAAGGTATTATTCCACGGACTTGTCAGAGATTCACAGGGACGTAAGATGAGTAAGTCACTTGGCAATGGTATCGACCCACTCGAGGTTATAGATAAGTATGGCGCAGATGCTTTAAGATACACACTTATCACAGGTAATGCACCTGGTAATGATATGCGTTTCTACTGGGAAAGAGTTGAGGCAAGCCGTAACTTTGCTAATAAGGTATGGAATGCTTCAAGATTTATAATGATGAACGACCCTGATAATAAGATAAAGGCTACAGATGAGAAGCCAGCTAATCTTACAGCAGCAGACAAGTGGATATTATCAAAGATGAATTCACTTATTAAGGAAGTTACAGACAATATGGAAAAGTACGACCTTGGTATAGCAGTTGCCAAGCTTAATGACTTTATCTGGGAAGAATTCTGTGACTGGTATATCGAGATGGTTAAGCCACGTCTTTATAATGATGAGGATACAACTAAGACAGCAGCTATATGGACGTTAAAGAAGGTTCTTATAGATGCACTTAAGCTTCTTCACCCATATATGCCATTCATTACAGAAGAAATATTCTGTAATATTCAGGATGAGGAAGAGTCTATTATGATAAGCTCATGGCCTGTATATACAGAAGATAATAATTATTCAGAAGATGAAAATGCTATCGAAACAATTAAGACAGCAGTCCGTAACATAAGAAATGTAAGAGCTGAAATGAATGTTGCACCTAGCCGTAAGGCACTTGTATATGTAGTTTCAGAGGATGAAGGAATAAGAAGCATATTTGAAAATGGCAGGGTATTCTTTGCAACACTTGGCTATGCAAGTGATGTAAAGGTTCAGGCTGATAAGACAGACATTCCAGAGGATGCTGTATCTACAGTTATTGCCGGTGCAGTTATATATATTCCTTTCGCAGAGCTTGTTGATATCGACAAAGAGATAGAAAGACTTAAGAAAGAAGAAGATAAGTTACACAAGGAAATAGCAAGATGTAATGGAATGCTTAACAACGAGAAGTTCACATCTAAGGCTCCACAGGCTAAGATAGATGAAGAAAAGGCTAAGCTTGAGAAGTATTCTAATATGCTTGCACAGGTTGAAGAAAGACTTGCGACATTATCTAAGTAATATCTGTTAATCTGGCAAATCGGTTATTATTGGTTTGCCAGACTGACAAAATAGGTACCATAATATAATAAGCAGTAAAATAGTTACAATATATATAATAATATATAATATAAAACATATAATTATGGAGGACAAAAACTATGGCAGATAATTTAATGAAAAAACTCCCATTCACACGTTTTGCTATGGAGATGAGAAGCGGCAAGATAATCAATATTGATGAAGGTTTTGTTAAAATGCTTGGTTACACAGAGGAAGACATGGAAAATGGCCTTACATTCAGGGATATTGTGCCGGATGTTGATTATGAAGGTATAATAACAGAGCTTCGTGAAACATTTATCGACCAGAGATATGCGTGCTACGAACATTTCTTCAAGACAAAGACAGATGAGAAGATAAGAGTTGTCGTATTCATAAGAATAGATAACAAGCTGCTTGAGGGTCACAGAGTATTACGTGTAAGTGTTGGTAATATTTCTAATCTTAAGTAAAGGTGGAGTATAAATGCAGGGATTATTAGATACAATCCAGAAAAACATTGAGTTTGTTGGAATATCACTGCTTCTTATGATTGGTGTATTTGCCATAGCAAGGGGCAGTGAGGTGCTCATAGAAAAAAAGACAGGTGTTAAGTTCACGTCTGAGAAAACAAGGGTCAACAAGACAGTAATTATGGCGATGCTTTCAGCTATCGCGGTAATACTTATGTACTTTGATTTCCCGATACCTTTCATAGCACCGGGCTTTTATAAGATTGATTTCAGTGAGATACCTGTGCTTATAGGTTCATTTATGTTAGGACCTTGTGCCGGAGTTATTATCGAAGCTGTAAAGGTTATACTGCATTTCTGTATGAAGGGAACAACAACTGCATTTGTCGGTGACTTTGCGAACTTCATATTAGGATGTATGTATGTTGTGCCGGCAGCCATTATATATCACACTAAGAAAACAAGAAAAATGGCAATGATTTCACTTATAGCAGGCGGTGTTATACTTGTTATAGCCGGAATGCTTCTTAATGCGTGGTATCTGCTGCCAAAGTACTCAGAGTTATATGGAATACCTCTTGATGTCCTTATTGCAATGGGAACAAAGGTAAATGCATCAATCACAGATGTATTTTCATTTGTTGCACTTGCAGTAGCGCCATTTAACATAATAAAGGCACTCATAGATGGTATTGTGACTGTTATATTGTATAAGTACTTAAGCCATCAGTTGAAGGCATAGTTATATCATAATGACAAAACAAGTCATAAGCATATTTATTTAAAAAGACAAAGTGAGTCATAAGCATAATTATGTGAAAAAGACAATATAAGTTTAAAAGATATATTTGTAATTTTAAATATACCAACAGCGTGAATATAATCCGTATGTATGTAAATAATATAATCTGATAAGGTATTAAAGGAGGATATTATATGCGTAAGTTGAAATGGATTGTAGTTGGCGCTATGCTTATTACTGTCATATCAGTGCTTGTGGGCTGTGGAGCAAAGACTGACTCTGAAAGCGGGAGTAATACTGGTTCAGGAAGTAATAACAGAAATACAGTAGAAAATCTTATGACAGATGCTGCTACAGGAGCTAAGGAAATAGTTACAGATGCGGCAACAGGCATTAAAGAGATAGCCACAGATGCGGCGACAGGTGCAAAAGATATGATGGAAACTGCCAAAGACGGAATGAAAGAGATGGCAACAGAGGTTTCGTCAGCATTTTCAAAGTAAATAAATATAGTATATTTATAGTTTTACGGCTATCTGGTGATATAATGCACTGGATAGCTGTTTTTTTGATTTGTGACTTATTTGTGATTTAATGTAAGTCTATTGTAAATGTCTGGTAGGTTTGATATACTGATAGAAAATACTTTTAAAGGGAGAATAGCAGTGAAAGACGGATATATCAGAGTAGCAGCGTTGACACCTAAGATAAAAGTGGGTGACTGTGTATTCAATGGAGAACAGATAAAGAAGCTTATCAGCGAAGCATATGCATGTGATACGGCAGTAGCGGTATTTCCAGAGTTATGTATAACAGGATATACATGTAATGACCTGTTCTTACAGGACACACTTATCAATGAAGCTATGGGTGTGCTTCTTGACATAAGGGATTATACATCAGCTTATGAGGGTATGCTTGTTATGGCAGGACTTCCATATATGTATCATGGAAAGCTGTACAATGTTGTTGCAGCGGTTATGAACGGACATATAAAGGGACTTGTACCTAAGATGTTCATACCTAATTATGGTGAGTTTTATGAAAGAAGACAGTTTACAGAAGGTTTTAAGAAAAATGTGACTGTTAAGATAGATAAGGATGAGGTGTACTTTGGTGGAAGCCTTATATACAGCTTTGACAACTGCCCTAAGTTAAAGGTGGCAGCAGAGATATGTGAGGACTTGTGGACACCACAGCCACCAAGCATAAGACATGCGCTTAATGGTGCTACGCTTATAGTAAATGCATCGGCAAGTAATGAAACTATAGGAAAGGCAGCTTACAGGAAAAATCTTGTAAAAGGTCAGTCGGCAAGGCTTGTATGCGGTTATGTGTATGCAAGTTCAGGTGATGGCGAATCGACACAGGATATTGTGTTTGGCGCACACAACATAATAAGTGAGAATGGTTCACTGCTTGCAGAAGCCACAAAGTTTAAGAATGAAGCTGTATATGCAGATATTGATATTGACAGGATATGGTCTGAAAGAAGGAGAATGTCTACATTTACAGTTGATGAAGATAAAGCAGCGGATGAGGGCTATGTATATGTAAGCTGTCCTGATATTATGCAAAGAGAGCTTAAGCTTAAGAGATTTTTTGACAAAGCACCATTCGTACCGGATGACAAGTATGAAAGGGATGCAAGATGTGAGGAAATTCTTGACATACAGACATATGGACTTAAGAAAAGACTTGAGCATATAGGCTGCAAGAGTGCTGTTATCGGTATATCAGGCGGACTTGACTCCACACTTGCACTGCTTGTTACTGTAAGGGCATTTGACCTTTCAGGACTTGACAGAAAGGGAATAACATGCGTTACAATGCCCTGCTTTGGAACAACAGACAGGACATATAATAATGCTGTCAAGATGAGTGAAAAGCTTGGAGCGACACTTAGGGAAATCAACATAAGAAAGTCAGTTAAGCAGCATTTTGAAGATATTGGACATGATGAGTCAGTTCATAATGTTACTTATGAGAATGGACAGGCAAGAGAGAGAACACAGATACTTATGGACATAGCTAACCAGACAAATGGTATGGTTATAGGTACAGGCGATATGTCAGAGCTTGCACTTGGCTGGGCAACATATAATGGCGACCATATGTCAATGTATGGTGTCAATGCTTCAGTTCCTAAGACACTTGTAAGACATCTTGTAAGATATTATGCAGATACATGTGGAAACAATGAATTATCAGATGTGTTATCAGATGTGCTTGATACACCGGTAAGTCCGGAGCTTTTACCACCTAATGAGGATGGAACTATACAGCAGAAGACAGAAGACCTTGTAGGACCTTATGAGCTTCACGACTTCTTTATGTATCATATGTTAAGATTTGGTGTTGAACCAAAGAAGCTTTTCAGAATTGCAAAGATAGCATTTGCAGGTGAATACGATGAGAAGACTATATATAAGTGGCTTCGTACATTTACATGGAGATTTTTTGCACAGCAGTTTAAGAGGTCATGTTTACCAGATGGACCTAAGGTAGGTTCTGTCGCTGTATCACCACGCGGCGACTTAAGAATGCCAAGCGATGCAAGCAGTGCAGCATGGATAAGACAGCTTGACATCATAAAAGAAAGTATAATGGAGGATTAATAATTATGGCAGGCAATAGTGCTAATAATTCTAAGAATAAAGCGCAGAATGTCAGTACTGAAAAGGTTATGACCAAGTATGACAGGAAAATGGCTAAAAGAAGAGAAGAGGAGAAGAGATTACAGAGAGAAAAGGTTATATTCAGGGCTGTAGGAGCGGGTGTTCTTGCTGGTATTATAATAGCCGTGGCAGTTATATTTGGAACAAGATATAACAGAATTCATAACAAGTTTATAAGTGTTGATGGCAGCAATATAAGCCAGATTGAGTTTGATATGTATTACAATGTATCAAAGAATGCGCTTATGTCACAGTCCTTCTATGGAAGTATGACTATGGCAGATTACTATTCATACATGGGTTACAGCAGCTCACAGAATGATAAGAGCCAGACTAACTCACAGACAGGCAAGACATGGTATGAGTATTTTGCAGACAATGCACTTACAACTATCAAGGAATACAAGGCACTTATAAAGGATGCAGATGCCAACGGATATGAGTACACAACAGGCGATGAAGACTATGCTGACTTTACACAGCAGATAAGCGATGCAGCTTCAGATGCGGGAAAGAGTATTAAGGATTATTACAAGCAGAGTCTTGGACAGTATGCAACAGAAAGCAATGTAAAGAAGTATGTAATGGAATATCTTAAAGCCAATGCATACCAGCGTGAGCTTACAGATGAGTTTGCGGCAACAGATGATGAGATTAAGAACTATTACGAAGAGAATAAGGATATTTACGACCAGGTAGATTACAGAGAGTTCACAGTAACAGCAGTTGACTCTACAGATGGTGAGATGGAGCAGGCTAAGGCAAAGGCTGATGAGTTTGCAGCAGGTGCAACAAGCGAGCAGGCATTTATAGACCTTTGCAGAAGAAATGCACCAGATGGCGAGTCGAAGTATGACAATGATGAAGGCTCATTAAAGTCAAAGATTACAAGCTCTGATATGGAATCAGGAACATCTGAATGGCTTCTTTCTGATGAACGTAATGCAGGAGATGTTACAGTTGTAGAGGATACATCAGAACACTGCTATTATGTATTATATTTCATAAGTAAGTCATATGATGGAAGTATGGATGAAACTATAGCATCTAATGTACTTAACAAGAAGTATTCAGACTATATATCAGCTCTTACAGATGATATGCAGACTAATACATATAATAGATTTTAATTACTTGTAAAAGATATAAATATATGGTATTGTGTATGTGACATAATACCATATTTTTAAAGACTGTGTTAATACAATCGAAGGGAGAGGGGAGTATGTTTCATACAATATGCATGGCGTGTATAATAATTGGTATTCTGATACCTTTTTGCAGTATTGTGCTTAACCTGTTTGACGGCTTTGTTGATTTTATATCAATAGATGTATTGCAGCTGGAATTCGGACAGGATATGATATTGGACTTTCTGCCTTTTTCCATTAACAGCTTGTGCTTATGGTCGCTTATATTTGGCAGCTTAGGACTTATTCTTGATGGCAGGCTGTCAGAAAAGGTTATCATAATAATAGGTCTAGTAGCAGGGTATATATGTGCTGTGGCACTTCAGTCGGCAATCAAAAGATTAAAAAAGATTGAAAACTTTGCTGCAGAGAAAGAAGAAATACTTTTAAGAACAGGAATTGTGAGTAATATGATACCTGTAAACGGAGTTGGGGCTGTAAGTGTGCAGTTAAGCACAGGCTCTAATGTATCCTATCCTGCAAAGTCCGTAGACGGGGAAGAGATAAAGCAGGATAAAAAGGTTAGTATCTTAAGATTTGATGGCGATTATGTTATAGTAGAAAGTGCATCACATCTGGAAGATAAATATGCTGATAAATAGTTATAGGCCTGAAGGCTGTGTATGCCTGTATGGGATTTTAAGTACAGATGCAGGAAAGCAGCGGTTTATAAAGTATCAGCAGGGTAACAATTAATTAAGGATATGGTTATATAGTGTAATAAGTATGTTATGTATAATATGCTTATTATGCACAGTATAGCCAGAAATGGGAGGCAGTTATGGGATATGGAGCAGAATCCAGTTTTGTAGGAATTGTGGCAGCAGTAGTAGGAATAGTGCTCATTCTTACAGTAGTTCTAAGAATGTGGAAGAAAGTTCCACAGGACAAAGCAGGTGTTGTAACAGGTATGAAGAAGAGAGTCATCACTGGTGGTGGTGGACTTGTAATACCAGTATTTGAAAGAATTGATTATATATCTCTTGGTAATATACCACTCAGCGTGGCAACAAGAAGCAGTCTTTCAAGTCAGGGTGTTCCAATCAGCGTTATTACAACAGCAGTTATCAAGGTAAGAAATGAAAAAGGCAGCATATTGACAGCCATCGAGCAGTTCACAGGACGTAACGAGAAAGAGATTATCGATAACATTCAGGGAACAGCCATAGCGGTACTTGAAGGTAAGCTTCGAGAAATCATTGCTACCATGACAGTAGAAGAACTGTATCAGAAGAGAGAGGAATTCTCTTCAAGAGTACAGGAAGTGGTTGGTACTGAGCTTGGCAATATGGGTCTTGAAGTAAAGAATTTTACAATCACTGATATATCAGATGAGAATGGATATATTAAGGCTCTTGGTGATGGTATGATTGCCCAGAGAAAGAAGGATGCCGAAATCCAGAAGGCAGAAGCTGCAAGAGATATGCAGATTAAGACTTCACAGGCACGTCAGGAGGGTGAGTCAGCCAAGTTAAAGGCAGAGGCAGACATCGCTCAGGCAGCAAAGGATAAGGCAGTGCTTGAAGCCAACTATATGCAGGAGCAGCAGACAGCACAGGCGAAGGCAGAGCTTGCACACGATATCCAGTCTAACATAACACAGAAGGATGTTATTCAGGCTCAGATGGATGCGGAACTTCTTAAGCAGCAGAGACAGAAAGAGATAGCAGAAGCACAGATTCAGGTTCAGATTGCATCAGAGCAGAAGAACATAGAACTTGCCCAGAAGCAGGCTGAAAGAACTAAGGAAAGCTTAAGAGTAACTATTGTAGAGCCGGCTAATGCTGAGAAGGCAAAGCAGATGGCTGATGCAGATGCTGAAAAGTATAGAAAAATAGCAGAAGCTGAGGCAAGAGCGGAGTCAAGAAAGGTTGAGGCACAGGCAGAAGCGGAGGCTATTGCACTGAAAGCACAGGCAGAAGCTGATGCCATAGCAAAGACTGGTATAGCAGAGGCAGAAGCTACTAAGGCTAAGGGTATAGCAGAGGCCGAGGCTATGGAAAAGAAAGCTGAAGCCTATGAGAAGTACGGTCAGGCAGCTATGATGGAAATGCTTGTCAAGGTACTTCCACAGATGGCAGAGCAGGTTGCAAAGCCACTCCAGAGCATCGACAAGGTAACTATTATTGACAGTGGTGATACTGCCAATGGTTCAGGAGTAGGACAGATTGGTGGATATGTTCCATCTGTACTTGCAAAGACAATAGAGTCAATCAAGGAAACTACAGGTTTTGATATAACAGATGTAATGAAAGCAAACACTATACAGGCTAAGACTGATAAGAATATCAGTGTTGACGGTCTGGAGGGAGTTTCTAATATTACTATAAACAATAAAGAATCTTAGTTGTCAAATCACAATTCAATAGTATAATACTTAATATCAGGGTGTCAGAATTCTTTTTAATGTCGGGGTTCTGACACCCCGTTTCTTACTTTACGGATTAATACGGAGGAATATTTATATGAGGAAAAAATACATATTACTTGACCTTGATGGAACTTTAACAGACTCAAGTGAAGGCATAACAAAAAGTGTACAGTATGCACTTGAAAAGATGGGAATAACAGAGAATGATATGGCGGTTTTAAAAAGATATATAGGACCACCATTGAATGAAAGCTTTACAAGATTTCACGGTCTGAGTGATGAAGACTCATTAAAGGCAGTTGCTTACTACAGGGAAAGATATGCTGATACAGGACTATATGAGAATAAGCTTTTTGATGGCATAAAAGAGTTTCTTGCAGGCCTAAAGAAAGAGGGGTATATAGTTGCACTTGCCACATGTAAGCCTGAAATATATGTGCCTACTATACTTAAGCATTTTGATATAGAACAGTACTTTGATGTGGCTGTTGGAAGTGAGCTTGAAGGTGGTAAAAGAAGACACAAGGATGATGTTATCGAAGAGGTAATAAGCCAGATTATAAAGCTTAAAGACATTCCAGCCACAGATATTTATGATGTTAAGGCAGATGCGATAATGATAGGCGACAGAAAAGATGATGTGCTTGGTGCTAAGGATGCTGGCATAGAGTCTATCGGCTTAAGATATGGTTTTGCAGAGGCTGATGAATTGGAAAATGCAGGCGCAGATTATATTCTTGAAAATGTAGAGGATATACTTCCATTTCTTAACCAGATGTAAAGAAAAGAAATAAGCTGACAGCAGAAGAATATCAGAAAGATTATAAGAAAAGGTCAGGCAGAGGTTATGACAGGTGATATACAGAAGAATTGCGGATGTATGAGAGTTGGAATAGATGTAGGTTCAACAACTGTCAAGATAGTTGTTACAGATATTAGTACGAATAAGATTGAATATTCAAGATACGTAAGACACAATGCAAGACAGGTAGAAACAGCGAGATTGCTGTTAGAGGAGGCAGCAGGACACTTTGGCAGGGATGTAAGCTTTAAGGCGGCTGTGTGTGGTTCTGGCGGCAAGCCTGTAAGCAAGTCACTTGGGATACATTATATACAGGAGGTTGTTGCCAATGCTGCGGCAGTCCAGAGGCTCTATCCTGATGTAAGGACAGCTATTGAGCTTGGAGGACAGGATGCAAAAGTTATATTCTTTTATTATGATAAGAATACAGATAAGCTGCAGACTTCTGATATGCGAATGAATGGCAGCTGTGCTGGCGGTACTGGTGCATTTATAGATGAGATAGCTTCACTTCTTGGTGTGCCATCAGATAAGTTTGAGAGTATGGCTTCTAAGGGGAGCACTGTATATGATATATCAGGAAGATGTGGCGTATTTGCAAAGACTGATATACAGCCGCTTCTTATACAGGGCGCAGACAGAAACGATATAGCCCTGTCGACATTTCATGCCATAGCAAAGCAGACAATAGGAGGACTTTCACAGGGACTTGAGCTTAAGCCGCCTATAATATTTGAGGGTGGTCCGCTTACATTTAATCCTACACTTATAAAGGTGTTTGCAGAAAGGCTGGAGCTTAAAAATGATGACATAGTTGTGCCGGAGCATGCGGAAACTATCGTTGCCTACGGTACAGCGGTGGCTATAGATAATATATTTGCAGATAAGGCGGAATATGTTACATTCGGTAAACTGCTCGACAGGTTGCAGTCGTATAATTCAGAGGATTATGCCTGCGATAAGAGAGTTAGTGAGCCGTTCTTTAAGACACAGGAGGAGCTTGATAAGTTCAATGAAAGACACGATAAAGAGTTATATGATGTGTGTAAGGACTATAAAACCGAAGTTAAGGATGGCGTACTGAATGTGTACTTAGGTATAGACTCAGGAAGTACAACCTCCAAGTTCGTGCTTATAGATGAAAATGAGCAGGTTATTGACAGATTTTATGCGAACAATCATGGCGACCCTCTTAAGGTAGTCAAGCATGGCATTGTGCAGATATATGATAAGTATAAGAGTAAAGGAATAACCTTAAAGTGTCTTGGACTTGGAACAACGGGCTATGGAGAACACCTTCTTGCAAGAGCGCTGCGTGCTGACTATCATACAGTGGAAACAGTTGCGCACACTATAGGCTGTCAGAAGTATTATCCTGATACGACATTTATACTTGATATAGGCGGACAGGATATGAAGGCTATATGGCTAAATGACGGCGTTATAACAAACATTATGCTGAATGAAGCCTGTTCCTCAGGGTGTGGTTCGTTTCTTGAGAACTTTGCAGTTAATCTTGGAATAGATGTTTCAGATATAGCAGACAAAGCATTTGCATCAAATAATCCTGCCCACCTTGGAAGCCGCTGTACAGTGTTTATGAACAGCACTATCATCAATGAGCAGAGAGATGGTAAGCAGCCACAGGATATTATGGCGGGTCTTTGCCGTTCTATCATTGAAAATGTGTTCACAAAGGTTGTAAGGATAGCTAATACGTCAGAGCTTGGAAACAGAGTTGTGGTTCAGGGTGGAACTTTCAGAAACAGGGCTGTGCTTCGTGCAATAGAAGAGTATCTGTCAATGGATGTCACGCTTGCACCGTATCCGGGTGAAATGGGTGCTGTAGGAGCGGCGCTTGCGGCAAAGCAGCATATTAAACAGTATGGTTATGCGGATAATGAAAGCACTTCTTTCATTGGCTTTGAGGCTGTAAGAACATTTGAATATACAACTGAATCGGGTGTAAGATGTGAGCACTGTGGCAATCACTGTATGCGTAATATAATGCATTTTCCAGATGGAGGAACATGGGTTACAGGTAACAGGTGTGAGAATGGACTTCTGCCTGACAATGCAGCTGCCAAGCGTGCCACAGATATTGCTGATAAAGAAAAAGGTCTGAAAAATGCAGAGAGTGAAGCCAAAAAGCAGACTGCGGCAGCTGTTGAGGAAGAAGAAGCCTACACTCCTGTTGATGTATTTGCAGCAAGAGAAAGACTGCTGTTTAAGAATTATGATTATACAAGGGTGTCCGATGAGAAAAATGTCACTGTAGGTATTCCACGCGTACTCGAATTCTGGGACAGTATGCCCTTCTGGACAACATTTTTAAAGGCACTTGGATATAATGTTAAGATATCGCAGAAGAGCAACAGAAGAATGTACGAAAATGGTCTTAAGTATGTTGCTTCTGATACAATATGTTTTCCTGCAAAGCTTGTACACGGACATATAGAAAGTCTTGTAAACCAGAAGGTCGACAGGATATTTATGCCGTATGTTATGCATATGCCACCGGAGGGAACTGATAAGTTAAGCCCTTATGTATGTTCAGTAGTCATGGGCTATCCTATGGTTGTCAGAAACTCACAGACTCCTGAGGAAAGATACGGCGTTAAGTTTGATACACCTATATTCCACTGGTTTTCTGTAAAGGACAGAAGACACCAGATTATTAAGTATGCCACAGATGAGCTTGGCGTAACAAAAAATGAGGCAGAAGAAGCATATAAGCAGGCAAAAGCGGCAAGGGATGAGTTCAAGGACACACTTGTCAGTATGGCAGATGAGGTGTTAGAGGATGCAAAGAAACATAAGAAGTTTGTTGTTGTGCTGGCGGGAAGACCATATCATACAGACCCGTTTGTAAGCAAGAATATATCACATATGCTTATTAAGAAAGGTATATCAGTGCTTCCTGTAGACAGCTTAAGGCAGTTGAACGAACAGGATTTATCCAATACAAGAGCGGAGATTACCAATAACTTCCACACACGTATGCTTTCTGCGGCGATGGTTGCCGCAAAGACACCCGAGCTTGAGTATATCCAGATAGTAAGCTTTGGCTGTGGACATGATGCAATACTTTCCGATGAAATAATACGAATAATGAATGAGAGCGGACATAAGCCTCCTCTTGTTCTTAAGGTCGATGAAAGCGATGCTACTGGCGCACTTGGCATTAGAATACAGTCATTTTTAAGGTCGGTAGAGATACGAAGGAGCATAAGTGATGAGCAGTTTATAAAAAGGCATATGTATGAAAGCCTTACAGAGCCTAGTCCTGCAAAGTTCTATAGAAAGGACAAGAAAGTAAGGACTATACTTGTTCCTAATATATCGGTTGAAGTGTCTAAGATACTCGAGGGCATACTTGAAAAGGAGAACTTTAAGGTTAAGAGGATACCGATAGGTTCAACTGAGGAGATTAAGCTTGGAAAGAAATATGTACACAATGACATATGTTTTCCAGCACAGATGGTTATAGGTGAACTTATAGCTGAACTTAAGAGAGGTAACTATAATCACGATGAGGTAGCTGTAGGTATGGTAAAGTTCCAGTGCGACTGCCGTATGTCACATTATGCAGGACTTTTAAGAAAAGGTCTTGATGCTTCGGGATTTTCGGATGTACCTATTCTTACAACTGATGTCAATGATACAAAAAGAAACCACCCGGGAGTGTTCCTTCTTGGTGTGAGTGCTGTGCTTGAGGCAGTATGGACATTTATGATGCTTGATATGTTAACAGATGTATGCAGAAAAACACGTCCTTATGAGATTAATAAGGGAGAAACAGACCGTGTATACAATCATTGTGTTGAAATGCTGGCAGATGGCATAAGAAAAGGCATCGGTAATGCAAGAAAGGTCTTTGAGCAGTGTATGAAAGATATGGCGGCAGTTCCATATGACAGAAGCACTTTAAAGCCAAAGGTGTTTATTACGGGAGAGCTGCTTGTTACATATCATTCCGGTTCTAACTTTAATATCGAGAGATATATGGAAGCTAACGGAATGGAAACTATATTCCCAAGAATAACTGACCAGTTAAGAAAAGACTTCTTAGCTTCAATGGTTGAGATAAAGGATTATAATGCCAATATATTCCCTTATCCTTTTGCTGTAGACTGGTTGTTTGACCATGTCCAGAAGAGCCTTGAAAAGATCGCAGTGCTTCATCCGCTGTATAAAAAGGCGTTAAGACCAAGGGATATGTATGAAGGCGTAAGAAATATCATACCGGAAACATTAAGCTGTGGTGAGGGCTGGCTTATGGCGGCAGAGATAGTTCATTATGCAAAGGAGGGGGTAAAGTCGTTTATCATTCTTCAGCCGTTCGGATGTCTTCCTAACCATATATGTGGAAGAGGTGTTATAAAGAGAATTAAAGAGGATTATCCAGACGTTACAATTCTTCCACTTGACCTTGACCCTGATACAAGTTATGCCAATGTTGAGAACAGAATGCAGATGATGATTATGAACAGCTAGGCAGAATGTAGAAGAAGATTATATTACTGAAAGCTATCTGCATTGATGAGAGATTGCATATTACATAGGTGATATGTGTGGATAATACGTACTGGCAATTAGTGAAAAGCTATAAAACAGTACATGCAAAATAATATATAATTATACAATTTTCACAAAATGTACCGAAGTTTTTCGGTACATTTTTTTTGCTTTGAAAGTTGAAATTTTTTATGAAAAGTTTATAATGAAGATATAAAAAAACAGTACTGTATACAATTTAATATTTTATTATTTAATCAAATGAGGAGGAAAAAGCTATGATTAGTTTTTTTATTTGTCTGGCTCTTCTGATAGGTGGATACTTCGTCTATGGTAAAGTTGTAGAGAATACATTCGCACCTGATGACAGAGAGACACCAGCAGTTAAGATTAATGATGGCGTAGACTATGTTGTTATGCCACAGTGGAAGCTGTTTTTAGTACAGCTCCTTAATATTGCAGGTCTTGGACCAATATTTGGTGCTATGCAGGGCGCCCTTTGGGGACCAGTTGTTTTTCTTTGGATTACATTTGGTACTATATTTGCCGGTGGTGTTCATGATTATTTCTCAGGAATGCTCTCAGAACGTAATAACGGAGCATCTATTTCAGAAGTCTGTGGTATATATCTTGGCGGCTTTATGAAGAATGTTATGAGAATATTCAGTGTAGTATTACTTGTTATGGTAGGTACAGTATTTGCAGTAGGACCTGCAGGACTTATCGTAACATTATTTAAGAATGGTGGAGTTACAGGTATTGTAGCAAATACAGAATTCTGGTTATGGATTATTCTTGCTTACTACTTTATAGCAACATTTATCTCTATTGATAAGATTATCGGACGTATATATCCTATATTTGGTATATGTCTTATCATTATGGCACTTGGTGTTGCTATTGGTATCTTCACACATTCAGAGTATCAGATACCAGAAATCTGGAGTAACTTTACTAACATGCACCCTAAGGCAACACCTATATGGAGTGTTATGTTCATCACAGTAGCATGTGGTGCTATATCAGGTTTCCATGCAACACAGTCACCACTTATGGCACGTTGTATGAAGTCAGAGAAACAGGGACATTTCGTATTCTATGGTGCGATGGTTGCAGAAGGTGTTATAGCTCTTATATGGGCAGCAGCCGGATGTTCTATATATGAAGTAACAGATGGTTTAAGCACAGGACTTAGTGCAATACTTGCAAACGGACAGTCAGCAGCTATATATGATGTCTGCTCTAAGACAATGGGTGGTGTCGGTGTAGCACTTGCCATGATTGGTGTTATTGTCTGCCCTATTACTTCTGGTGATACAGCATTCAGAAGTGCAAGACTTACACTTGCAGACTGGTTTGGCATTGATCAGGGTAAGTATACAAAAAGACTTATTCTCTGTGCACCTTTACTTGCAGTTGGTGCATTTGTAGGACATCTTGATTATACTATCATATGGAGATACTTCAGCTGGACAAACCAGACACTTGCTATGATAGTATTATGGACAGCGAGCATGTTCCTGTTCAAGGAAAAGAAGAATTACTGGATTACAGCAGTTCCAGCAACATTTATGAGTGCTGTGTCTATGACATACTTCTTCTATGCAAAAGAATGTCTGAATCTTGGTACAAAGGTAGCTTATCCAGCAGGTATTATTATTGCGGTAATATTCTTTGGAATATTTATGTACGCAACAAGAAAACAGCCTAAGGCAGCAGCTTAAGTGGCTGTTTAGCATATGTATACAGGTTACTGGCTGTTATAAATATGCCTAATCATATAGATTGGTATTATTTATGATTATGTGTTTTGTATGAATGTGAATAGCTCTTAGCTGGTTAATCAGAATTTATTAATGAAAGGCTGGCTGGGAGCTATAATAATTATGTGACGAAGGGAGCAGTGAGTATGATATTTAAACCACATTGTTTATCACAGACTTCATTATCAAAGGAAGAACTTGTAAGGGATAAAAAGAACTGTAGGAAGTTCGGACCTTGTGGGGTTGGTGAGAAGGCTATATATCTTAATAGCTTTTACTTTGACAGGAGATATTATATACCGCTTTCTTCTGTTAAAAGAATATATAAAAGAATTGCTATGAGTAAGGGCGGTTTTACAGGAAAAGGATTGTTTGCTTCTATTCCATATCTTGTAGTAGAGTATGATAATGGACAGGAAAAGCAGTGTAACTTCAAGTTTGAGGAGAATGTCGACCAGCTTCTTTCTTATATAAGACAGAATTATTCTTATATAAGAACACACAGTGCAGATGCTGAAAAGAGGCTTAAAGAAAAAGAAAGACAGATGGCTAAAAAGAAGGCAAAGGTGCTGTCATCTAAGGCAAAGCAGAATGTTGCAGCGCTTAATAACTGTCTTAGCTATCTTAATGATAAAGAGGAATTAAGTATAACGCTCAGTGCAGGTGCTAAGAGAAAGAGAGTATATGACAGGAGTAATCCGGCTTACAAGTGGGTTGCGCTTTTTATAACACTTCTTGGAGCAGCTTCGCTTATATATGGAATATATGCACTTATAACCCACGCAGGATTTTCTATGTATTTCCTTCTGTTTGGACTTGCAGCTATATTCTTTTTCTCAAGTGCCAATGTCCTTCCAACGGCACGTAATAACAGGAAGTACATAGAGTCGCATCTTCAGATGGCTGTTGATGATATGCAGAGTTATATAGAAAAGTATCCCGAATTTCCGGTTCCTGCATATTATGCACATCCAATAGTTATTAAGAGGATGATTGATATTATCGAAGAAGGAAGAGCCGTTGAGGTTGATGAAGCACTTGCTGTACTTAAGAATGACTTACGCGCACTTAATTCAAGTGTTGCAGTAGAGCAGGAGGAGTATGACGAGGTTGTAACTATAAAGCCTATGTTTTTGGTGAGAGATTATCAGTAATGTGGGCGGTTAATATGGATTATTGGCAGAGTTAGGAGTGGATATAGTTTATTATTAATGCTGACAGAAAATATTTTTGTTGATGTCAGTAGAAATATTGTATTGGCAGGAAATATTATTTGTTAGCTTGAAATGTTAATATAAGGTAGAAAGAGCAGTTATATATTATTGACGGAATTCATAAAGGCAAAATATTAATGTAATATTTCTGGATATTAGTTAAAAATTCCCCGTTGTGGCTGGTATGGATGCATTATCGCCATTAGATGATAGAAGACGTAAGATGTGCAGATAGCAGTTATGGCGGGGATATTTAATTATAATGGAAATATTGTTATAATTGGGATATTTAATGGTGATTATAATGGAAATGCTGGTTGTAATCGGGATGTTTTACGATAATTATAATGGAAATGCTGGTTGTAATCGGGATGTTTTACGATAATTATAATGGAAATGCTGGTTGTTAATCGGGATGTTTTATGATAATTATAATGGAAATATCAGTTGCAACAGGAGCATTTAATGATGAAATTCTAATAATATAATTATTAAATAAAAGAGTTGACTATGTGCATATGCTGTGCTATTATAAATGTATAAAAATGTTAGGGTGAAAATGTTTTTATTACTGACATGATAAAAAACATATAAAGAGAAAGGGATGAGGGCGTTCAGAGAGGATAGATAGTTTTAGCTTATAGTTGATAATGATGAAGTCTTATTAATCTATATAACGTATATATAGTCGGATAGTGATGCGTTATATCAAGTGATAGTAAGGTGGCAGGGGGATTGAATTCATTTCAAGACAGTGAATCAGTCCATATACATCAGTGAGTTACAAGTTCATTTTTGACACTGGTATCATATTATATATGATGAGATTTATAGCTAACTACTTTACTAAAATCATAATAATTCCATAATTTTAAGAGATTATTTAACAATTTAATAGTTTGAGGCAGGGGAATGTTTAGGAATTACCATAGAGGACATTAATGTTATGTTGTTTATTCTATGTCTTGAAAAGAATGGATGACATAACAAATAAAAGTTTTTTGTATTAACCTGGGAAGTTTACATTTATAGAAGAAGCTGGTTATAGGTGATTACTAATGGTTCTATTGATTTAATTGGTTATTTGTCAAGAGCAGTGGGTAAGGTTTAGAACTATTTAATTAGGCTATGGGAAATGATTTATATGCAACAGATGTATTTATTATTAACAGCCTTGATAGTCTAATGCATTGAACTATAAATAAGCAAATATGGAAAAATAATTAATAATAACAACTCTGCTAATTGTATCTATAGATTATAGAAATTATAAATGCAGGTTATATTCCAGACTGTTATTAAAAACAAGCTGCTATTAAATATTGATAATGTTTTTATGGAATTATTATGCAAAACAGGAAGAGGTTCGAAATCTACAAATTTATATTTAAGAGGAGAAAGAATATGAGAAGGAAAAATTTAATCAAAGCAACATTAATAACAACGGTAATAGCAACAATACTTGTTTCGTCAGGTTGTGGAAAAAAGGCTGCAAATAATGATGAAACAGAGGTCCAGCCGGTAACAGTGAGTGCTGAAACCGCCAGCAATGCAGCAAAAGAGCTCGCAAAGACGGGACTTGTTACATTTAATTATACGGATGCGGATGGAAATACATATACACTAGAAGGAAAGGCAGTAGCAAGTGAAAATGGGGATACGACTATAGAGGTAGCAGATGCTCAAGGCAATAAAGTTACATTTACAGGAAAAGCTAAAACAATAAATGGAAAGCTTCATGTAAGTGATATAGCAGTTAAGGATGCAGGAACCCTTGTAAAGGCGGATGGAAGTAAGATAGAAATAGCAACAGGCGCAACAGTGGCAGATGCAAGTGAGAGTACAGAAGAAGAAAGTAATTCTGATATATCAGCTTCAGATGATGTAAAGCAGGAAATAGAAACAGCTAAAAAAGAAGAGTCTGTTATAGAAGCTGCAAGGGAAGAGGTTACAAAGGCAGAAAGTAATGTAGCAGATAATGATAATGTTAAGCCGGAAGAACCGAAAAATGATACATCCAATACGCCAGCACAGCCGGATACAACACCAGAAGAACCCAAGAATGACACAACAGACACGCCAGAAGAACCAAAGGATGAAACATCAGACACACCAACTGAACCAGATGACACGCCAGCACAGCCGGATACAACACCGGAGGAACCAAAAGAGGATGCTCCAGAGCCACCAGCGGAGGATAATAAGGATGATAACAGTTCTGGTGGTTATGATTTTCCTATGGTAGAAGGACCTAATGGACCTATGTATGCATATACAGGGAGTAATTGGTGGCAGGTAGGTCAAGATGTTAATCAGGGGGCTGATAAGGAGTGTCCTTATGCATTAAAGACAATTACCATAAGATATTTTTCAAGGGATGCTGAAACATTTTCTATGTGTACAGGCTATTATTACATTGCTATAAATGAAGATGGAGATGAGGCTAATACTAGGCTTGAAGAATTAGCTTACAATATAGGAAAATATAATAATACAAGAAGAGAAGTAGGTACCTATTCTTGTGGCTTAATATGCTTTTGTGCTTTTGATGATTAATAGTAGGAGGAGTTTATTTGGGAAAAAATATTGAAGTAAAGAAAATTAAGAATAAAAAGTATATAGAATTATTAGGGGTTTTGGTAACTATAATAATAATTATTATTATGGCGGGTACTGCATATAGTTATGCATATAATTATAGATTTACACATAAGTCGGATGAGATTGATATGTATAACAATAGTATAACCTATTATTATAGGGATAATGAAAAAAGAGTTAATCTTCAAAAAACTTATACTATTTCGGATAATTGGTTATCTAAGATGCTTATACATAAAGAAGAAATAGAAACAATAGGAACTAATACAACCATATATGGACCTTATACTTGGCTACCAGCGGGAAAATATAAAGTTACATTTGATTTTACAGAGGAGGGTGGCAGTGCCTTTGAATATTGGGATGTATGTGTTAATTTTGGTAATGATGTTATGGATAAACAAAAATGGAGTTCCATAGGTGATGTTACGATTACAGGTACAGGCGCTAGTGTTCAAAGTCCTCATTATTGGAGGGATAGCAGAAATATGCCACATTTAGAATATTATGTAAATACAACGGGTGATGCGGCTGACTATGAGCTTAGATTATATTTTACCAATAATCAGGGGTATGATCTGCCAACAGGTGGTTCTGATAATATGGATGCTAAAAAAGCTTTCTTGCAAAGTGTAAAGATAGAAGCCGTAGAGGCTAATACTATTTATGCTTTTGATAGTGAAACAGATGCAATATCTAACGCAAATGTAAAAGAGCTTACAAAAACATATTGGGGTCAGATGAGAAGCAATGTATCAGTACCAACAAAAGCTGGATATACATTCATGGGGTGGTATGGATATAGATATGCTGTTAATAATGGTTCTGATAGAAAAACACTTAAATTTGGTACCGACCAAGACAAGGAAAAAGTAAAGTTATGGAATTCAGACGGAACACCTGCCATAGATACAGAAGTAAGTTATTATGATTATAGTGTATGGGCGGAATGGAAACAAAATAATCTCGAATTTAATGCCAATGAAGGAGATTTGAAGTATCCGGGTGACAATATAAATAATCCAAATGGAAATAGAACGAATGTTGTGCATCCTACGTGGCTTGAGAGTTCTTATTGTTATATGAATGGTGATATTCCAACAAGAAAAGGTTATATATTCAATGGCTGGTTTCGGTATCATGATGATGGTAACTGGTGGGAAAAAATATATGATGCAGATGGTATTGCTGTAAAGGAGGATACTAGCTGCTTCTGGTATTGGAATGGTAATTATGCCTGGCATAGTACTGATTATGTAACATTATATGCTAATTGGCTGCCGGATTATAATCTTAAGGTTGATGGAGATGAGGGGGTATATAAGGTGACAGGTAAAGATATGGATGGTAATGATATTATAATAGAAAATGGGAAACAGTACTCATATCATTACAGCCAGTCAGCACCAACATACATATATCTAAAAGAAGGGTATGAAATAGATTATATTGTAGAAACTTCCAATAATAATAAGTATTGGGATGATACAACTTATAATTCTTCACTTGGTAGATATGAGAATAGTTGGGTTATGAATGATGACAGAACTATCTATATTCATACAAAACCAATAAATTACAAAATAACCTACAATCTTGATGGAGGAAGTGTAAGTACAGATAATAGAACAACTTATACAACAAAAGATGAATTTACGCTTATTAATCCGATAAAACGGGGATATGTATTTAGTGGATGGAGTGGTACAGAACTTTCTGGAGGTGCGAATACAACGGTAACAATTATGAAGGGTTCAGTAGGAGATAGAAATTATACGGCTCACTGGATTGAAGAAGTTGCACCACAGCCAGTTCTTAAAACATCTTCACAAAAAGGAATATCCACAACAAACTATGAATCAGGTGAGTACATAGAGACTGGCACAGTAGTTACTGTAAAAGCAGAAGTTAAAAAAGGCTATAAGTTTAAGTGCTGGGCAGATGCAGATGGAAATGTGGTATCAACGGATGTGGAATATACATTTACAATGCCAGATGAAGATGTCAGCCTGCTGGCATATGCAAAGCAGAAAAATGCTGACATAATTATAACAAAGGCTTCATCAACGATGTACAATGATACACTTCTAAAGCGTGTTGAGGGTGATGACAAGTGGTATGATGAAGTTGGAAAGTATGGAATAGATGTTTTAAAAGAATACACATATGATAAGTGCGTTCAGGTGTGGCAGATAAACAGCGACAGAGAAATTAAAAGGATTAAATAGTAACAAAGAAAAATATAAGAATATAAAAATGCAGGTTCTGGCTGTAAATTTTGGTGTTAAAATGGTTAATCTGACCTTGTAAATAAATATCAGACTGGTACTTTTAATAATGCCTGATATGCATTATCATATGTGGTTATAAGACAGAGACAGTCTTATAAGGTAACAAGGATATGCAAAGGAGGTAAGTATTTTATATGCAGATATATTTATTATACGATATTGGTATCAGGTGATGATGTCATAATCGAATTGTCTGCACGATAAAATATGAAAGTTTATGAAAGAAAAAAAGAATGGTATTATTCAGGCTGTGGTAGGTTTAATTATACTTATCATTGGTATTGTGTTATGTGTTAACACATATGTTGTTAAAGGGAATAAAGCATATGCATTTTCATTATTAGCAGCTATTATAGGCGCTGTTGTACTTATATCTGGAATTTGCAGTATGTTTTCAACAAAGGAAAAGAAGTCTATAGATGCAAAGGTTATAGCACAGGCAGCTTTGTGTGCAGCGCTATGTTATATTGGTGCTACATTTATAAAGATAGATATTCCAGTTGGAACAGAAAGAACTATGTTTCACTTTGGTAATGTATTCTGTGTACTTGCAGCGCTTCTGATAGGTGGTGCATGGGGCGGACTTGCAGGTGCCGTTGGTATGACAATAAGTGATCTTACAACAGCTTATGTCACAAGTGCTCCAAAGACATTTTTCTTAAAGTTATGTATAGGACTTATAGTTGGTTTTGTTGCACACAGACTGTTTAAGATTTCTAAAGAACATTCTGCAAAATATGTTACTATTGCAACTGTTGTTTCGAGTATATGTGGTATGTTATTTAATGTTGTTGCAGACCCAATAGTCGGATATTTCTATAAGACATATCTTTTGGGAGTACCTCAGGACCTTGCGAAGACACTTGCCAAGATAGGTGCAGTTACAACATCTGTAAATGCGGTTATTGCTGTAGTAGTTGCATCAATATTGTATCTTGCATTAAGACCAGTTATGAAGAAGTCAAATATGCTAAGAGATTTATAAGATATTTCGTATTATGGGATGAGTGGTTATATACAAGGTAGAAATACAGATTAATATTAATGGGAAAGTATTAAAAATGATGGCAGGTGTGGCAGGTACATACCTGTCATTATTTTAATATGCAAATGTATTTAAGATATTTATTTGTAAATGAGTAAAAACTATAAATGGGTAAATGAGGAAAAGTGTACATAAATAAATCGTTTTTGTTTGTGATACATTTCTATAGATTATGCAAAATGTGTTTTTTTAAACAAGGACATAATTATACAATATTTTAAATTTGCTCATTTACAATAAATATAAGGTAAATACACAAAACGATGTGCCAGATTGGGCATTATTTATGCTTGTTATATATGCATCTGTCATTGTATAATACACAATAAGATATTGCTGTAATTATGAAGAAATGCATGTAATATATATTATTTCGGGAGCATGGATTGATATGAATGGGCAGAAAGAAAGAATATTAAAAGGAACGATACAGGCATTTAATGAAAAAGGTCTGAAGTTTACTATGGATGACTTGGCCAGAATATTAGGAATGAGCAAGAAGACCATATATGTGGAATTCACAGATAAAAATTCTCTGTTTCTTGCTATGGTTGATTATCTTTTTGATGGCATAAAGGAAAGTGAGGAAGAGATAATTAATAATACGGATATTGATATAGTTGATAAAATAACAACTATGCTTGGAGTTCTGCCAGAAAGCTACAAGGATATAGACTTAAGACAGCTTTATATGTTAAAAGATAAGTATCCGGTTATATATAAAAGAGTAGAAGAAAGATTTGAAAATGGCTGGCAACAGACAATAGAACTGCTAAAAGAAGCTATGGAAGAGGGAAAAGTGCGCAAGGTAAATGTTGATATATTTAAAATGATGATGGAAGCGGCACTTGAACAGTTTTTCCAGAGAGATATACTTATATATAATTCATTAAGCTATGAGGAAGGATTAAAAGAAGTTGTTGGAATTCTTATGAATGGCATAAAGTTATAATTATAAGACCCCCTTAATAAAACGCTTGGGAGGACGTTTTATTAGGGGGCTTTGTTTAAGGAGAAAGTGATACCTGTTAATTGTTTGGGAGGTTTAACAAGTAATCGTTTATGAAAAAGTTATATCTTATGTCTTTCAACAGTTATTATATTAGAGTTAAAATGTGACGTGGATATGGAAAAAATGTGAGAAAAGTGTGAAGATTCATTTATAGTTTTTAATTTTAAATAATTAAAAAAGGAAACGACTGTAAAACAGACATTTCCTTTTCTACATCATTAATAAACAAATAAATAATTATGCGAAATAGTATAAACATATATTAGCACAAATTCGTATGTGAATGTTAAATTAAAATGATGTTGGGGTTAAAAGCCCCCACCTATGAGCAAGCTCATGTGGGTGAATGACCTTGTGACCCTGGTATCATTAAAATTAAATTATGGCATAATTGAATTAGCACCATCTACAATTACACTCTGTCCTGAGAAGTAGCATGAATCAGGTCCTGCTAAGAATGCAATAACAGGTGCAATATCATTTTCTGGGTCACCGAAACGCTTCATAGGGTTTAAGTTAACCTGCTTAGCATATTCTTCTGGGAACTTCTCAGCCCATGCCTTGGCAGCAGGTGATTCAGCACCTGGAAGAACGATATTAACACAGATACCATACTGACCCCATTCCTTAGCTGCTATCTTAGTTAAACCTCTTAAAGCTTCTTTGTTTGAACCATAAGCTAACTGACCGGCGATACCGAACATACCTGTTGCAGAAGCAAAGTTGATAATTCTTCCTTCGTGCTGTTCCTTCATATAAGGGAATGCAGCCTGCATATAGTTAAGAGAACCAATTACGCCGCTCTGCCAAGCTTTAAGCATATTGTCATAAGATGTTTCTTCAACTGGAGCAGAAGGAACGATAGCCTGGGCGTTGTTGACTACAACATCAATAGTTCCATATGTATCAACAGCAGCTTTAACAACTTCTTCAACTCTGGCTCTGTCAGCAGAATCGCAAGTCATGGCAAATCCGTCTCCGCCTAATTCTTTAATCTCTGCGATTGTCTGATTGATTGGGTCTGGACGACGTCCTGTTGCGATAACCTTTACACCTCTTTTAGCAAGACAAAGAGCAATACCTTTGCCAATTCCCTGACCTGCACCTGTTACGATAGCAACTTTTTCATTTAATTGTTTCATAGCTTAATACCTCCAACATTTATTAAATGTATTATAACAATTTTACAATAAGATGTAAATGAATACATCAAAGAAAATGTTATTGTAAGAAATAAAAAAATATAATTATTATTTAAATGTAACATTGACATGTCAAAAATGGTCTGATATACTATATTTTGTATGTAGATATAAAGACAGTTCGCTTGTACCATCCTGTCTATAAATAAAACCAGGACTTCAATAAGTATACGATTATAATTATCTTTATTGATAAGGTAATTGATAAAATGATACCGCAAAGAGGTTCCAATAATAATGGAGCCTCTTTTTTTATGTGGCTGACGATAAGATTATATCTGTATTTGAGAAGTACGGGTATGGTTGAAGAAGCAAAGATTATATAATTCGGTTCTTTTGTTTCTACTATAATTGTAACACTATGTTCGTTGAATAAGTGGAACTTTTATAATTCGTTGTTACAGGTAAAGTAAATAGGAAAACATATCAGAAAGAACATAAATAAAGAAAATCATAATCAGGTACAATATTATATAAAGGAGTTATACATATATGTACACATTAAAAACAGAACACAGCTTTGATGCAGCACATTTTCTATATGGTTATGAGGGAAAGTGCAGCAACATACACGGACACCGCTGGAGAGTCGTTCTTGAGGTTTCAGGAGAGAAGCTTACAGATGAAGGTCAGATGAGAGGGATGCTTATAGATTTTGGTGACCTTAAGAAAGATTTAAAGGAAGAGGTGGATTATCTAGACCATTGCCTGATAATAGAAAAAGGAAGCCTTAAGGAAACAACTTTAGCAGCACTTGAGAGTGAGAACTTCAGGATACTTCAGTTTGAATTCAGACCAACGGCTGAGAATATGGCAAAGTATTTTTATGACAAAATGCAGGATAGGGGATATACAGTTAAGGAAGTTACAGTGTATGAAACTCCTAATAACGCAGCTGCATATAGCAGATAAGGGTCAATATAAAAATACAATGGAGAACAGATATGAATTATAACGTAGTTGAACATTTTGTAAGTATTAATGGAGAAGGCGTTAAAGCAGGTGAACTTGCGGTATTTGTAAGATTTAAGGGCTGCAACCTTAACTGCGGATATTGTGATACAAAGTGGGCGAATATTCCGGATGCAAAGTCAGTGTCTATGAGTGTCAAACAGATAGTTGATGTGGTCTGTCAGTCTGGAGTTGATAATGTCACGCTTACCGGAGGTGAGCCGCTTATGCAGGCAGGCATAGAAAAGGTTATAGCAGCTCTTTTACTCAATGATAAATGTGTTGAAATAGAAACTAATGGCAGTATGGATATTGAAAAAATCAGACATAAAGTTAAGTCTGAACTTGATAATAATATGAAGGATAAAGTGCTTAACGATATATATGACGAAGTTGCTGATGATATGTCAAGACTTTCTATGACGGTGGATTATAAGTCGTGTACAAGCGGTATGGAAGAATATATGTATCTTCACAACTACGAGGTGCTTAGTGAACAGGATACAGTGAAATTCGTTGTCAGCAATATGAATGACCTTATAAAAGCAAAGGAAATCATAGACCGATACAGTCTTACAGAAAGCTGCAATGTGTATTTCAGTCCGGTATATGGCGCTATAGAGCCGGCACAGATTGTTGAATATATGAAGGACAACTGCATTAACGGGGCGCGTGTGCAGCTACAGCTTCATAAGTATATATGGTCGCCGGACACGGTCGGAGTCTAAGAGGAAAGGAGATGTCAGTCGTTGAAACAGATAGATACAGAAGCTATAAAGTACCACATTTATGAAATACTTAAAGCACTCGGAGATGACCCCGACAGAGAGGGGCTTAGGGAAACACCAAAGCGAGTTGCGAAGATGTATGAAGAAGTTTTTGAGGGAATGAAGTATTCAAATGATGAGATAGCAGAAATGTTTGATAAGACATTTACAGAAGATGTAGATGATGAAGGTGCAGCAAGATATGGAGATATGGTGGTTGTCAAGGATATAGATATATTCAGTTATTGTGAGCATCATATGGCTCTTATGTATGATATGAAAGTGACAGTGGCATATGTTCCAAAGGGCAGGGTTATCGGTCTTAGCAAGATAGTAAGAATAGCGGATATGGTAGGTAAAAGACTGCAGTTACAGGAACGTATAGGTTCTGATATTGCAGATATAATATGCAAAGTGACAGGATCGGAGGATGTTGCAGTATTTATAGAAGGCTGTCATAGCTGTATGACGGCACGCGGAATAAAAAAGACTAATACAAAAACATATACACAGACATTAAGAGGGAGGTTTTCTAATGAAAGCAATGGTTTTATGCAGTGGTGGCGTTGATAGTACAACATGCCTTGGAATGGCAGTAGATAAGTATGGCAGTGAAAATGTTATAGCATTGTCAATATACTACGGACAGAGACATACTAAAGAGATAGAGAGTGCAATAAAGGTTACGAAGCATTATGGTGTCGAGCATATATCGCTTGACCTTGAAAAGATATTCCAGTATAGTGACTGCTCACTTCTTTCACATTCAGATAAGGACATTCCTGAAGAGTCATATGCAAAGCAGATAGAAAAAACAGATGGAGCACCGGTATCGACATATGTTCCTTTCCGTAACGGATTATTTTTATCAAGTGCCGCAAGCATAGCACTTTCAAAGGGCTGTGAGGTTATATATTATGGTGCGCATAGTGATGATGCGGCTGGAAGTGCATATCCTGACTGTAGTGATGAATTTAACAAGGCTATGAATGATGCAATATATCTTGGAAGTGGCAGACAGCTTAAGATAGAAGCACCATTTATTAATCGTACAAAGGCAGAAGTTGTAAAGATAGGACTTGACCTTAAGGTGCCATACGAGTACACATGGAGTTGCTACGAAGGCAAGGATAAGCCTTGTGGTAAGTGTGGTACATGTATAGACAGGGCGAAAGCGTTTGCAGCTAATGGAGTTGATGACCCAGCATTTTTTTAACCAACATACACTGATACCCCGCAACCCCGCATAAATACTGGGTTTATAATTTCTTAATAATTTTATTAGCACTCACCTCTTGACAGTGCTAACAACGAATGATATAACAAGTATCAGAAAGTGAGAACAATATCTACATTTTCTAAGAACTATTAATTCACGGGGAAAAGAAAGAGGTGAGTTGTATGAACATTCAGAAGTTTACACAGAAGTCAGTTGAAGCAATTAATAATTGTGAAAAGATAGCATATGATTATGGCAATCAGGAGATTGATCAGGAACATTTTCTGTACAGCCTGATGACTATCGAAGACAGCCTTATCGCAAGTCTTATAGAAAAGATGAATATAGATAAGGATACATTTTTAAAGAATATAGAACAGCTTCTTAACCAGAAGAATAAAGTGTCTGGTGATGTAAAGCTTTATATCAGTAATGACCTTAATAAGGTGCTTATAAATGCTGAGGATGAGGCAAAGCGTATGGGTGATTCCTATGTATCAGTAGAACATCTTATGCTTGCACTTATAGCAGCACCAAACAAAGCTATTAAGCAGCTTTTTAAGACATATGGAATAAACAGGGAAAGCTTTCTTTCTGTTCTTGCAACAGTAAGAGGTAACCAGACAGTTAATACAGATAATCCGGAGGCTACTTATGATACACTTAGCAAGTATGCCACAGACCTTGTACAAAGGGCTGCCGATGGCAAGATGGATCCGGTTATAGGAAGGGATCAGGAGATAAGAAATGTCATACGAATTCTTTCGCGTAAGACTAAGAATAATCCAGTGCTCATAGGTGAACCTGGTGTTGGTAAAACAGCCGTTGTTGAAGGACTGGCACAGCGTATTGTTAAGGGCGATGTACCAGAAAGCTTAAAGGATAAGAAGCTTTTTGCACTTGACATGGGCGCACTTGTTGCAGGTGCCAAGTACAGAGGCGAGTTTGAGGAAAGACTTAAGGCAGTGCTTGATGAGGTCAAGAAGTCAGAAGGACAGATTATCCTTTTCATAGATGAAATTCATACAATAGTAGGTGCAGGTAAGACAGAGGGTGCTATGGATGCGGGCAATATGCTCAAGCCTATGCTTGCAAGAGGTGAGTTGCACTGTATAGGTGCAACAACACTTGATGAGCACAGACAGTATATTGAAAAAGATCCGGCACTTGAACGTCGTTTCCAGCCGGTTATGGTAGATGAGCCTACCGTTGAGGATACAATATCTATATTAAGAGGTCTTAAGGACAGATATGAAGTATTCCACGGTGTTAAGATAACAGATGGTGCATTGGTAAGTGCAGCTGTATTATCAGACAGGTATATCACAGACAGATTTCTTCCAGATAAAGCTATTGACCTTGTCGATGAGGCGTGTGCAATGATTAAGACAGAGCTTGATTCTATGCCTGCCGAGCTTGATGAGATGCAGCGTAAGATTATGCAGTTAGAGATAGAAGAAGCTGCTCTTAAGAAAGAAACAGACAACTTAAGCAAGGAACGTCTTGAAGCTTTAAGAAAGGAACTTTCAGACTTAAGGGAAGAATTCGGTATCCAGAAGTCTAAGTGGGATGCTGATAAGACAAAGGTTGATAATATAAGCAAGTTAAAGGAAGAACTTGAAAGTATTAATAACCAGATAGCACAGGCAAAGAGAGAATATAATCTTGAAAAGGCAGCAGAACTCCAGTATGGTAAGCTCCCAGCTATTCAGAAGCAGATAGAGGAGGCAGAAGCCAAGGCTAAGGAAGCAGGTAACGGAGAGTCACTTGTACATGAAAATGTAACAGAGGAAGAGATTGCCAAGATTATATCAAGATGGACTGGTATTCCTGTAGCAAAGCTTAGTGAGTCAGAAAGACAGAAGACACTTAATCTTGATGAAACACTTCATAAGAGAGTTGTAGGTCAGAATGAAGCTGTCACAAAGGTTACAGAAGCTATCATAAGGTCTAAGGCTGGTATCAAGGACCCAACAAAGCCTATCGGTTCGTTCTTATTCTTAGGACCAACTGGTGTAGGTAAGACAGAACTTGCAAAAGCACTTGCTGAGAGCCTGTTTGATGATGAGAATAATATCATAAGACTTGATATGTCCGAATATATGGAGAAGTACTCAGTGTCAAGACTTATAGGAGCGCCTCCGGGATATGTAGGATATGATGAAGGTGGTCAGCTTACAGAGGCTGTAAGAAGAAAGCCTTACTCAGTAGTCCTTTTTGATGAGGTTGAAAAGGCACATCCGGATGTATTCAATGTACTCTTACAGGTGCTTGATGATGGACGTATAACTGACTCGCAGGGTCGCACAGTTGACTTTAAGAATACAATTATTATTCTTACAAGTAACATAGGTTCAACATATCTTCTTGATGGTATTGATGATAAAGGCAATATTAAGGAGGGTGTTGAAGAGCTTGTAATGGGCGACTTAAGAAATAACTTCAGACCGGAGTTTCTTAACCGTCTTGATGAGATTATTATGTTTAAGCCACTTAACAAGGATAATATTGGAAGCATTATTAATCTTCTTATTAATGATGTCAACAGAAGACTCGAAGATAAGGAACTTAAGGTAGTGCTTACAGATGCAGCTAAGGACTTCGTAGTTGAGCATGGCTTTGACCCAATGTATGGTGCAAGACCACTTAAGAGATATGTACAGAAGTCGGTTGAAACACTGGCAGCCAAGCTTATACTTGCCGGCAATGTATCAACAGGAGATAATATAGTAATTGACTGTGTGAATGGCGAGCTTACTGCAAATGCATCAAAATAATGTGTATGCAGAAGCCTGACCTTCAAAAAAGGCATTATAGTTACAAGGTTAATAAAATATATTAATAAGAACCGCCTGCAGCCCTTGATATGATACCTCCAAAGTAACAGATTTTTATATTTAATCTGTCTGCTTTAGAGGTATCATATCACCTGAATTAAAGGGCTGCGGGCGGTTTATTTCTGCTTATTATTTAAACTGGTTGCTGCTAACATCATACTGATAGTTAATAGTTCCAAGCTTATCTGTAATCACGTTTTCATCAACCATAAAAGTCTTACATAATTCTGCAAGTGAGTTGTAATTATCCCTTAACTGCATATTGACAAAGCTAAGGAGCATAACCGGGTCTTTAGGTAATGTATTCATAATAATCCTCATTTCTGCGCACGTTTTTTTGCGCATAACGAGTTTGTGTCAAGTGCGCGCAGACACATACCCTGTCTGATAATAGCATTGGCGGTATATATAATGCAAGTAAAAAGGAAGATGTATTTTATGCAGAACATATAAAAAAAGTATCGCTAAAAAAACAAGCTTTGTTTACAATTTATGAAAAATGTGATATTATTAGTCAAAATGAAGTGCATTAATTACAAAGACACGTGTGGGGGCATTATGTTAGTATCGGATAATATATATAATAATAAGTCCAATATGTTATATTGTTCTGCAACATTTACACATACATATCTTGTTATGGTTGCGGATGATTACTTTTATAATTTTGTTGGAAAGTTTGTTAATATATTTATAACAGACATTATTCATCCTGATTGCAGGCAGGAGTTTATGAGTGTATGTGAAAGCCTTAAAGAGGGGGAGTCGCAGAGGATTATTAGTTATGTTAAAAGCAAGGATAATGAATATTTTCTTGTTCATATATTATTATCCAACACAGGACATATAATGGAGGGTAACAGCGTTATAGAAGTCCAGATATATAATCTTTTTGTTATGGAGAAGAAGTATAACAAGCTTCATGATGATGCAGATAAGTACAAGAAGTTTCTTTCCATGTATAATGATTACCTGTTTGATTATGATACTTCCACGGGGATAGCTTCAATATATGTGTACAGAAGTCTTAAGTCAACATTGATTACCAAAATGCATATTGATGAGTTTGAGGAGCATATTCTGACTTTCTTTAATAATGCAAGACACATACAGGATTTTAAGGATTTTATAAACAGGCTGCGTAATGCTAATGAAGGCTTTAGCGCAGAGATTACAGGTCCACTTATAACAGATATGGCAAAGCTTGGAATGTATAAGGTTGACTGTCGTATAGTTTACAGGTATGACAGAACCAAGATTGTAGTAGGTATTATCAAGTCACTTGGTGCACAGTCAGGAGAAGCTTATTATGCTACCCAGGAGGGCAAGGACTTCTTTACAGGACTTCTTAACAAGAGAGCATGTAAGGAGTATGTTTCTGATGTCATAGTTTCTAATAAAGACAAGCATTATGTTGTTATGATTGATATAGATGATTTTAAGAGTATTAATGACACGTATGGACATCTTTATGGTGACAAGGTCATATTAAAGGTTGCATCTATTATTAATAGTGCTCTTAATGGAAGAGGTATTGTAGGACGTTTTGGCGGTGATGAGTTTTTTATATTTACGAACTGGATTACAACGGAAAGCCAGTTAAGGTCTATTCTTACATATCTTAAGCGCAAGGTAAGGGATGAACTTAGTCAGGGAGAAAATGGAAGCATAGTTACATTGTCTATGGGTGTATGCCAGTATCCAGAAAATGGAAATGATTATGATTCACTTGTGAATAAAGCTGATAAGTGTCTCTATATAGCAAAGAATAAAGGAAAAAACAGATACATTATCTATGACCCTGAAAAGCACGGCGATTTTCTTGATGAGATAGGAAGAAAAGGCTTCTCCATGGCACCTATTAAAAAGGGTGAGGTTTTATCACAAGAGGTTGCAGGTATTGCTATAGATATAGTTAAGAATGGCGCAGAGGCAGTAGGAAGATCACTTCCAAGGGCTATTAAGGCATTAGAGATAGACGGAATACGTGTATACAATGCCAGCAGGGGTGAACTGATAAGTTATTGTGGGGAGTATTCAAAGCTTCCGGATATTCTTGATATGTTAAAGACTGATAAGTTTATGGGCAAGTTTGAGGATAGACATTATGTTACAGTTGTGTATACATCCAATATAGAGTCTTTTTATAAGGAGATGTACGATGCAGTTATAGAATGCAGCATAGGTGGTATGATATACTGCTATTATAAGAATGAAGCCGGGGATAATATAGTTGTATTCTATGATACGTTTAATAAGAGTTTCAGATGGAATGAGTCAGATAAGAACTACATAATGACACTTACTAAGATTATGGCAAGTGTTCTTTGATTATATGATACCAGGGTCAAAAAGTCATTTACCAACATGAGCTTGCTCATAGGTGGGTGAATGACCTTGTGACACCAAAAAAAATATGAGCATAAAAGTGAGATGATAGTCCACGATATGCGAATATGGGACGGGTGCTATGTGCCAGTGGCACATGTTTAGCGCGGACCGAAGCGGAGCGTAGATGTGGGAGTGCGTAGCACGGAACAATCCGTGGGTATCATAATATATATGCGGTTACTGCTGCCTGATATACATTAGTGTGTATCAGGTGGCATTTTTTCTTTATTTTTGATATAAAATATGTTAAGTTAAAGTGGAAAGCAGGTGTTAAAGGCTGCTATTATTACAGTAATGAAAATGCTATTATGGTATTGGATATGCCTGCAGAATGGAGGTTAGTATGTCAGTACAGGATTATATGAGTGCCTTAAAGATTGGAAAAAAAGAATATAATGCATGTGTTAATAAGGGAAAGTATCCATATCTTCCAGTTATGGAAAGTATGATTGGGGAAAAGGATATTGATTCAGAGGTGAGTCTTGGCATAGACCAGATTCCTTTAAGACTTGTTGTTGGAACATGTACAGCAGGAAGGACAAACGCATTTGCAGATAACTGGATGCCTATATTAGAATGGGGAAGTGAATTCTCTGCAAAGTGGGCTTCTCTTAGCGACAGTCAGGTAAATGAGGGAATAAGAGACCCTATCAAAGTATATGAATATATGAATAAGTTCTACGTGTTAGAGGGCAATAAGCGTGTAAGTGTACTAAAGTACTTTAATGCGGTTACTGTCAATGCACAGGTTATAAGAAAAGTTCCTAAAAGGTCAGATGACCCGGATGTTAAGATATATTATGAGTTTATGGATTTTTATAAGTCAACCAAGCTGAATGATATATATTTCAGTAAGGAGGGCAGCTTTACAACTCTTATGGAGCTTGTAGGAATAGAACCGGGTAAGCCTATGGATGATGATGATAAGAAAGACCTTGTATCAAGTTATCTTAATTTCAGGACTGCCTATGAGTCAAGAGGCGGCGACAGGTTCGACTTTCCTATAGGTGATGCGTACTTAAGATTTATTCATATCCACGGCTATGACAGTGTCAAGCATATGACACCGGATGAGATGGATAAGAATATAGCCAAGACGTGGGCTGAGTTTGAGCTGTTATCTGATAACAGTGAGGTTGAACTCAGGATGAATCCGGCGAAGATAGAGCCGGCAAAGAAGAATATATTAAGTTATCTTATTCCTATATCAAGCGGAGATAATAAAAAGCTTAAAGTAGGTTTTATATATGAAAAAACACCACAGACATCAGAGTGGTGTTATGCACATGAGCTTGGAAGACAGTATATAGATGAAACCTTTGGCAAGCAGATAGAAACTGTAAGCATAACAAATGTAAGACCAAAGATAGATGATTATGATGCTATCCAGAAGCTTATTGATGAGAATACAGACCTTATATTTGTGACATCATCATCTATGATGTATGCAAGTCTTAAGCAGGCGATAGCAAATCCAAAGGCAAAGATACTTAATTGCTCACTTAATATATCGCACAAATATATAAGGACGTATTATATAAGAATGCATGAGGCTAAGTATCTTACGGGAATAATAGCCGGTGTTATGGCTAAGGGAGATAAAATCGGTTATGTGGCAAGCTGTCCGCTGTATGGAGTTATGGCCAATATCAATGCATTTGCAATGGGTGTAAGGGCAGTTAATCCTAATGCAAAGGTGTACGTTGAATGGGCTGGAATTAAGGATAATGATATTGAGGCAAAGTTTCAAGAACTGGGAATTAACTGCATATCTGACCAGGATATGATTACACCTAAGAAGTCTTCAAGAAAGTTTGGCCTGTATATTAATGATGATGGTATGGTTAAACATCTTGCCATGCCGGTATGGCACTGGGGTGCTTTCTATGAAAAGCTTATCCAGAGTATACTTAGTGGCTCATGGAAGAAGGAAGAGGAGGGCGACAAAGTATCAGCGCTTAATTACTGGTGGGGCATGTCATCAGGTGCAGTTGATATAATATATGGTGGAGGTCTTAACAGCGAAACAAGAAAGATAGTAGACCTGGTAAGACATTCTATTATAAAGGGTGAATTTATGCCATTTTCCGGTGAACTTAAAAATCAGGCGGGAGAGATTATGAATAAAGCAGACGAAACACTTGACCCTGATGAGGTTATAGAAATGGACTGGCTGCTTGATAATGTTGTCGGAAAGATACCGGAATATGATGAACTTAGTGATGATTCCAAGCTTCTTGTTATGAATCAGGGAATTATAGATGTTAATGAATAATTGAAATGAGTGAAAGTTATGAAAATACTTGTGTTAGCGGACGTTGAGTCTAAGTATCTGTGGGATTATTTTGAAAATGAAAAGTTAGATGGCATAGACCTTATTCTGTCATGTGGGGATCTGCGTTCAGAATATCTGTCTTTTCTTGCTTCATTTGCCAAGGTGCCTATATTATATGTGCGCGGTAATCATGATGATAATTATGCATTCAAAGAGCCTGAGGGCTGTGTTTGCATAGAAGATAAGATATATGTATACAAGGGTGTCCGTATTATGGGGCTTGGAGGTTCTATCAGATATAAGGCGGGAGCCAACCAGTATACACAGAGTCAGATGAAAAAAAGGGTTGTAAAGATGTGGCCTAAGATAAAGATGAAAAAAGGAATAGATATTCTTCTTACCCATTCTCCAGCGGCAGGAATAAGCGATGGTGAGGATAATCCACATAAGGGATTTGAGGTGTTTATAGACATACTTGATAAATATAAGCCAAAGTATTTTATTCATGGTCATGTTCATCTTAACTATTCCATGAATAATAAAAGAGAGTGTAAGTATAAAGATACAACGATAATAAATGGATATGAAAGATATATATTTGAATATCCTGACAAAGAAAGTGATATACCAGAGACTGTTACGGAGTAATAAAGCAGGCTTATTCAGGTTCAGATTGTTTAACTACGTAAAGGAATATATATTTTAGAAAAGGACTTGCAATATATAAGTATGTGTGCTAGTATGTTGAAAGCACTAAAAAACAAATGTACGTCACAGAAAGACAAAAAGGCGGAGGTTGTTTTTGGTTAAGGAAAAATAACATGTAAAGTATATTTACATAAGACGCGGTAAGCGTGAGAATGGAGGACTATAATGAGCGATAAGTTAAAGGTTGGTATCCTTGGTGGTACAGGTATGGTAGGTCAGAGATTTATAACATTACTTGAAAACCATCCTTGGTTTGATGTTGTGTTAGTTGCAGCAAGTGGACGTTCAGCAGGCAGACTTTATGAAGAGGCTGTTGAGGGACGTTGGAAAATGCAGACTCCAATGCCAGAATTTGTTAAGAAGATGTCAGTATATGATATGGATAAGGACTTTGATGAAATAGTATCAAAGGTTGACTTTGTATTCTGTGCTGTTAATATGCCTAAGGACGAGATAAAGGCATTAGAGGAAAGATATGCAAAGGCAGAGGTTCCTGTAGTATCTAATAACAGTGCTAACCGTTGGACACCAGATGTTCCTATGATTCTTCCAGAAGTTAATCCAGAGCATACTAAGGTTATAGAGGCCCAGAAGAAGAGACTTGGAACAACAAGAGGATTTATCGCAGTTAAGCCTAACTGTTCAATCCAGAGTTATGCACCAGCGCTTGCAGCCCTTAGGGAGTTTGAGCCAAAGCTTGTGGTAGCTACAACATATCAGGCTATTTCAGGTGCTGGTAAGACATTTGAACAGTGGCCAGAGATGGTAGAGAATATCATCCCATATATCGGTGGTGAAGAAGAAAAGTCAGAAAAAGAACCTCTTAGAATTCTTGGTAAGGTTGAAAATGGTGAAATCGTTCCAGCTACAGAGCCAGTTATCACATGCCAGTGCTTAAGAGTTCCAGTTCTTGATGGACATACAGCAGCAGTATTTGTAAACTTCGGCAAGAAGCCTACAAAGGAACAGATTATTGAAAAGTGGAGAAGCTTTAAGGGCGCACCTCAGGAATTAAATCTTCCATCAGCACCAAAGCAGTTTATCCAGTATCTTGAGGAAGATGACCGTCCACAGGTTAAGCTTGATGTTAACTATGAGAATGGTATGGGAATTTCACTCGGCAGATTAAGAGAGGATAGCGTATTTGATTATAAGTTCGTTGGACTTTCACACAACACATTAAGAGGGGCAGCAGGCGGAGCAGTTCTTTGCGCAGAACTTCTTAAGGCTCAGGGATATATAACAGCTAAGTAATGATTGTATAATTAGTATACAATTAAAATACATATGGATGATAAGCAGTACAGACCATTTGGGGATGTGCTGCTTATTTTAGATATGATTTTTATGTGTATTTATCAGATTTTGTATGTCTGATGCGCCACATCGGATAAATGTGCAGCATTTTCGGACTTGTTTTTGATAGTAACAATAACTTGTTTAGTTAGAGTATATTTGTTATCATATCCTTTGCATTTTGCAGAGCAATAAATTATAATGTGTATAAGCAAGGCACAGGTTTTCTTAGACTGTCATGGTGTGTTTTCTGGTGAAAGAATTAAGCAGGGCTTGTGCACGGCAGAAATAAGCTGGATAGATAAAGGAACTTATAAGTTATGAAGGATAGTCATTTTTTTGCGATGTTATCAAGAATGAAGTATATAAACAGATGGGGACTTATGATAAACAGCAGGGAGCAGAATGACTGCGAACATAGTCTTGAGGTTGCATATATAGCACATGCACTTGGTATTATCAACAACACAATATACGAAGGACATCTTAATGCAGAAAGAATGGCTGTTCTTGGGATGTATCATGATGTTACAGAGATAATAACAGGTGATATGCCGACACCAGTCAAGTATTACAGCACAGAGATAAGAAATGCATATAAGGAACTTGAAAATGTGGCAAAAAACCAGCTCCTTACAGGACTTCCTGAGGTTATGCGTGACAGCTATGAACCTCTTTTTCTTGAAACTGAGGAAGAGGAGAAATTGTGGAGATATGTTAAGGCGGCTGATAAGATATCGGCATATATTAAGTGTATAGAGGAGAGAAAGTCAGGCAATACAGACTTTATAGAAGCAGAGAAAACAATAGAAAAGACTATCAGAGATATGCATATTCAGGAGGTCGATTACTTTATGGAGGAATTTATTCCTGCATATATGAAGACACTTGATGAACTTGGAAAGCTATAAGTATATGCTATAGAATAGCCATGGCATTCAGGGAATGATATAATTAATAAAATAACGAAGTAATTGAAAACACCAGAAATATCATATAAATGTAAAAATAATATAGATAAAAAAGCAAATAAAACGATAGAATTGATAATTAAACAGAATGGAGATAAATATGGGAAAGTCCGTATATATAGCGGAGAAGCCAAGTGTTGCGCAGGAATTTGCAAAGGCACTGCATGTAAACTTTAAAAGGATGGATGGTTATCTTGAGGCAGAAGAACACATCGTCACGTGGTGTGTCGGACATCTTGTTACAATGTGCTATCCGGAGGCCTATGATGAAAACCTTAAAAGATGGAGATTTGATACACTTCCATTTATACCACAGCAGTTTAAGTATGAGGTTATACCGGCAGTCCAGAAGCAGTTTAATATAGTTAAGGGAATTCTTAACAGAAGTGATGTGGGTACTATATATGTATGTACCGATTCGGGACGTGAGGGAGAGTACATATACAGGCTTGTAAGGCAGGAAGCACACGTTACAGGCAAAAGTGAAAAAAGAGTGTGGATAGACTCACAGACAGAGGAAGAGATTATAAAAGGAATAAAGAACGCAAAGGATATATCAGAATACGATAATCTGAGTGCAGCAGCGTATCTTCGTGCCAAAGAGGACTATCTTATGGGAATTAACTTCTCAAGAGTTCTTACATTAAAGTATGGAAGAAATATAGCCAATTATCTTCACCAAGACAGGGCAGTAGTGTCAGTCGGAAGAGTTATGACGTGCGTACTTGGCATGGTTGTAAGAAGAGAAAGAGAGATACGAAGTTTTGTAAAGACACCATTTTTCAGGGTGATTGGCAATGCTTCGATTAATAATAAAACATTTGATTCAGAATGGAGAGTATGCGAACAGAGCAGATACTATGGAACTCCTTATCTATACAAGGATAATGGCTTTAAGGAAAGACAGAAAGCAGAGGAACTTATAGGAATATTATCAGACCCGCTTCCAGCACAGGGAGTAGTGAAGTCTGTTGAGAGAAAAAAAGAAACTAAAAATCCTCCGCTTTTATATAACCTTGCCGAAATTCAGAATGAATGTAGTAAGCAGTTCAAGATAAGTCCTGACCAGACGCTTAATATTATACAGGAGCTGTATGAAAAAAAGCTTGTCACATACCCAAGAACAGATGCGCGTGTGCTGTCAACTGCCGTCTGTAAGGAGATATATAAGAATATAGGCGGACTTAAAAGTTATATGCAGGCTAAAGATATAGCAGATGAAGTTATGGAAAATAAGATGTATACAGGCATTGAAAAGACAAGATACTGTAACGACAAAGCCATAACAGACCATTACGCTATTATTCCTACAGGACAGGGACTTAATAATCTTGCTTCACTTTCAGTTACGGCACAAAGAACTTATGAACTTATAGTAAGAAGATTTTTAAGTATATTTTATCCGGCAGCAGTATATCAGAAGGTTAGCATAACATCTTCTGTCAAGAATGAGGATATGTATGCAACATTTAAAGTACTTGTAAATGAAGGATATCTTAAGGTTACAAAGAACTCATTTGCAAAAAATAAAAGCACGCAGGCAGGTGGACAGAATACGGACAATAATGCCGATACAGCAGATGCAGAGTCGCAGAAGACAGACACAGGGCTGCTTGAAAGCCTTAAGTCGATAAAGAAAGGCTCTGTCATAACATTTACAGAGTTCAGCATAAAAGAGGGTGAAACCTCACCGCCTAAAAGATATAACTCAGGTTCGATTATTCTTGCCATGGAAAATGCAGGACAGCTTATCGAAGATGAGGAGTTAAGGGCGCAGATAAAAGGAAGCGGCATAGGAACAAGTGCGACAAGAGCGGAGATATTAAAAAAGCTTAATGTCAATAAGTATATATTTATTAATTCCAAAACACAGATAATTACGCCGACACTTTTAGGTGAGATTATATACGATGTTGTTGATAATTCAATACGCCAGCTCCTAAATCCTGAGCTTACAGCAAGCTGGGAAAAGGGGCTTACCTATGTGGCAGAGGGAAGTATAACATCAGATGAATATATGCAGAAGCTGTCAGGCTTTGTTACAAGAAGAACTATGGCTGTGAAAGGGCTTAATAACCAGGCACAGCTTACAGCGCTTTTTAATAATTCGGCAAAGAATTATAAACGATAAAAGATTATGTTGCCCAAGGGTGACGTATCGTGTATAATGCACGGGAAGATATAAGGCTGATACAAATAGTTGATAGAATGGAGGATTATTATGTGTGGTATTGCAGGATATATAGGTGACAGAGATTGCGCAGATGTACTTATAGATGCGCTTTCAAAGCTTGAATATAGAGGATATGATTCAGCAGGAATAGCTGTTTTTGAAAATGGAACTATCAAGGTGGAGAAGTGTAAAGGAAGACTTTCCAATCTTGTAGATAAGATGAAAAGGGATGGAAAGCCGGAGGGACACTGCGGAATAGGACATACCAGATGGGCGACACACGGTGAACCATCAGATATTAATTCACACCCACATGGCAATAAAAGAGTTTCGATTGTGCACAATGGAATTATAGAGAATTATAAGCAGCTTAAGGATTTTCTTATAAGTGAGGGCTACAGCTTTATAAGTGAAACAGATACAGAAACAGTGGCTAAGCTTCTTGATTACTATTATGACGGCAATCCGCTTGATACTATTGCAAAGGTTATTGGCGAGATTAAGGGTTCATATGCACTTGGTATCATATTCAGGGACTTTCCTGACACAGTGTATGCGGTAAGAAAGGACAGTCCGCTTATAGTAGGATCCGGAGAGGGTGAGAACTTCATAGCGTCAGATGTTCCTGCCATTATACATTATACAAGAGATTACTATCTTCTTGATACTAACGATATAGCCGTTGTAAAGAAGGACTCAATAAGATTTTATGATGTCCATAAAAATGAGATTTACAAGGATATAAATACTGCTGACTGGGATGTTGATGCGGCTGAAAAGGGCGGTTATGAGCATTTTATGTTAAAGGAAATTCATGAGCAGCCAACAGCGGTAAAGACTACAATAACACCAAGAATACAGGAACATATGCCTGACTTTACAGCAGAAGGCTTTGATAAGGATAAGTTAAAGAGCTATAACAACATATATATAGTAGCCTGTGGAACAGCAATGCATGCCGGAATGGTGGGCAAGTATGTTATAGAAAAGCTTGTCAGAGTGCCCGTAAATGTTGATATAGCCTCTGAATTCAGATACAGGGACCCGCTTATAGGTGAAGGCGACCTTATGATAGTTATATCACAGTCAGGTGAAACAGCAGATACAAAGGCTGCTATGGAGCTTGCCAAGGAGCGTGGGGCAGACACTATGGCTATTGTCAATGTAAAGGGTTCATCTATAGCAAGAGAAGCCGATATGGTTGTGTATACACATGCCGGTCCTGAAATATCAGTTGCTTCAACAAAGGCATATATGGTTCAGATATCTATTATGTATCTTATTGCATTTGAGCTTGCATATGCAAAAAATAAGATAACAAAAGAAGAGTGTGAACAGTATACAAAGTATCTTGAAGAAATGCCACAGGTACTTGAAGATACACTTAATCTTAAGGAAAAGTGCCAGTATGCAGCATCTAAGCTTATGAATGCAGACAGCCTTCTTTATATAGGAAGAGGTCTTGACTATGCTTCAAGTATGGAAGGTTCGCTTAAGCTTAAGGAAATATCATATATTCACTCTGAGTCATATGCAGCAGGTGAATTAAAGCACGGAACAATATCACTTATTACAGAAAACATGCCGGTAATTGCAGTTGCAACACAGATGGATCTTGTTGAGAAGACTATAAGTAATATAAAAGAAGTAAAGGCAAGAGGTGCTCTTGTTATACTTGTGGCAGCACAGGAGGTAGAGGTTGAAGATGGCGTTGCAGATATAATAATACGTCTTCCAAAGACACCACAGATGTTTATGCCAATGACAGCGGCAGTTCCACTCCAGCTTATAGCCTACTATACAGCAGTACTTAAGGGTAATGATGTAGATAAGCCAAGAAATCTTGCAAAGAGCGTTACAGTAGAATAAATGCGGTAAATATGGTATTTTAGAGAAAATAACATATCAGGGGAACATACCTCTGATACTGGATTATTTATATAGAAAGCAGGTAATAAAATGAACGAAGCAATTACTATAAAAGAATTATACAGTCTTGATAAGACTATTGCGGCAGATATATTTGAGGGATGTACATTTCCATGGGAAGTGCTGTCTAAGATAGGTGACTTTATAGTTGAGCTTGGAAACAGGCTTCCAGCAGACGAGTATATTAAAAGAGGCGAAAATGTATGGGTTCATAAAGAAGCAAATGTATTTGACTCAGCTTATATAGCAGGTCCAGCCATAATATGCAAGGGTGCAGAGGTAAGACACTGTGCATTTATAAGAGGAAAGGCTATAGTTGGCGAGGGTGCTGTTGTCGGTAATTCAACAGAATTAAAGAATGTCATATTATTTGACGGGGTACAGGTTCCACACTATAACTATGTAGGCGATTCAATACTTGGATATAAGGCACATATGGGTGCAGGTTCAATAACTTCTAATGTAAAGTCTGATAAGAAGCTTATAACTATCAAGGGAGCAGATGAAGCAGTTGATACTGGAATAAAAAAGATAGGAGCATTTCTTGGCGACCTTGTTGAGGTGGGTTGTGGAAGCGTACTTAATCCGGGAACAATAGTGGGAAGGGAAAGCAATATATATCCGCTTTCAAGCGTGAGGGGATATGTGCCAGCCCATTCTATATATAAGAAGCAGGGTGAAATTGCAGAAAAATATTAGGAAAATATTAATAAATTGTTAATAAATCTAAACAATACTTGAAAAATATATGTCTTATGTTATATTTAAGCTTGTGAAAGGAAAGTGATATTTCACAGAAAATATTGCAGAAAGTAATCGGAAAAAGTTGGTCAGTCGTGATAATTGTGTCTGATTAAAGGAATTCTGATTATTTATAAAAAAGGGATAAGAATAGTGAGGTAAAAAAATGAAATCTTTTAAGGGAATCGGCTTTCAGCTTGTATTATCTTTCGTAGTAGCGATAGGCGTATCTATAATACTTGTATCATTCGGCTCTATAAAGACAACAAGAACAGCTGTAAACAGTAACACAAATGTAACAAGTGAGCAGACACTCGATGCTGTGCAGGAGGGCTTTACAACATACTTAAAGACACTTTCACAGCCTGTCGACCTTCTTACACGTAAGAATGAGATAAAGCATCTTGAAGACTCAGGTGATTTGAACACTAATGTAACAGCAATAAAGGATTCTCTTGTTGCATCGGTTAGAGTAACTAATGGTGCAGAGCTTGCATTTTTTACAACAAGTACAGGCTTAAGAATTGATGGATGGACAGAGCTTAACCCTCAGACCAATAAGGTATCTAACAAGGGTGGACTTACAACAGGTGTTAATGATACTAACCAGACATGGTATAAGAGCTGTATAGGTTCTAAGGCAAGGAATTCTATATATTCTATGTTTTCAGACCCATATACTGACTCTTCGTCAGGAAAGACTATATTTACTGTATCGCAGGAAATAAAGTATTCAGATAACAGCAATTATGGTGCTGTAGGTCTTAATATTGACTTCTCAGAGGTAGAAGATTATGTAAGAAATATAGGACTTCTTAACACAGGTTATGTAATACTTGTCAATAATGATGGCAAGATACTTGTTAATAATGACAAGAATACATATGTTGATGACGTTACAAAGCTTGCATGCTGGAGTACTATAAAGGGTCTTAGTGATGATAAGCTTGATACAACATTTTCTTTTGATGAAACTGTCAATGGTGAAAGCCTTCATATAGTAACATCAAAGGATGCAGTTACAGGCTGGACTCTTATGGGCTTTATAAGTGAGTCTGAAACACAGTCAGTTATTGACAGCATTAGAAATACGACTATATTACTTGCACTCATTGCTCTTGTAATCGGTATAGCAATTGCCATTATAATATCAAAGTTAATCTCAGGTGAACTTAAGAAAATCAATGTGGCTATGGATAAGATGGCAAATGGTGATCTTACACATAGAATAAAGGTTAAGAGGAAGGATGAATTTGGTCAGGCAGAAAGCAACTATAATATTATGGCTGACCAGATGGCAGGACTTATCAAGGACGTTGAAGAAAAGTCTGGTGTACTTATAACAGCATCCAAGAAGATATCACAGGTAAGTGAGTCTACTACAGAAACAGTTAATCAGGTTTCAGAAGCTATCCAGAGCGTATCTATAGGTGCATCAGGACAGGCAGAGAGCACACAGAAAGCTACATCAGAAGTAGAACTTCTTGCTTCTAAGCTTCACGAAACTAAGGCATATGTAAGCGATATAAGCGATATGTCAATAGAGACAAAGACTCTTAGTGATAAGGGTATAACAATTGTTGATGACCTTATTGACAAGGGTGAAAAGTCTAAGGATAACTCAAGATTTTCTAAGAATGTTGTCAATGAGATGATTGAAAGTATTGAAAAGATTAACTTTATATCTGATGCAATTACAGAGATTACAGAACAGACTAACTTACTTTCTCTTAATGCAAGTATTGAGGCAGCAAGAGCAGGTGAGAGCGGAAAGGGCTTTGCAGTAGTTGCTGATGAGATTAGAAAGCTTGCTGAACAGTCACAGTCTTCAACAGATGAGATTAAGCAGATTATCAAGGAGATATCAGCTAAGTCAGTTGTTGCTGAAAAGACTATGGACGAAAGTGTTGAGATTATAAACGAGCAGAATAAGTCAATCAATGCGGCAAAGGAACTTTTCGGACATATCTCAGATGCAATCAATGCACTTAAGGATGGTCTTGAGAACATAGCTTCACTTAATGACCAGATGGATGTAAGCCGTGAAAATGTTGTTAAGAGTATGGAGGATGTTGCTTCTGTATCAACAGAAACAGCAGCAGCTTCTGAGGAGGTTTCAGCCTCAGCAGAGGAGGTTAATGCGACTATGCATACACTTAATCAGTTTACTGTAGAACTTGATGATATTGCTTCACATCTTACAGAAGCTATTGATAAGTTCGACCTTTAATTACATTTTTTTATAATTTTTGATATTTTTTACACAATCATAATTGACTTAAGCATTGTGATGTGAGAAAATAACACAAGTGATAAAGGGATTCATCATTAGGTATGGATCCCTTAACTAACGAAAGGAGTAATAAGATGATTTATACACAGGAAGTTGAAAACATGTGTCCAGTAGCACAGGGCGTTCATCATGGCGCAGCTCCAGTTCCTACAGAAGGAAAGTGGGTACAGAATAAGGAAGTTAAGAACATTTCAGGTTTTACACATGGTGTTGGCTGGTGTGCTCCTCAGCAGGGTGCATGTAAGCTCACATTAAATGTTAAGGAAGGTATCATTCAGGAAGCTTTAGTTGAAACAATCGGATGTTCAGGTATGACACATTCAGCAGCTATGGCAGCTGAAATTTTACCAGGCTTAACAGTTATGGAAGCTTTAAATACAGACTTAGTATGTGATGCTATCAATACAGCTATGAGAGAATTATTCTTACAGATTGTATACGGCAGAACACAGAGCGCTTTCTCAGAAGGCGGTTTAGCAGTTGGTGCTGGTCTTGAAGACCTTGGTAAGGGACTTCGTTCACAGGTTGGTACTATGTATGGTACTCTTGCAAAGGGACCACGTTACTTAGAGATGGCAGAGGGATATGTAACAGGTATCGCTCTTGATAAGGATGATCAGATTATTGGTTATAAGTTCGTTAACCTTGGTAAGATGACAGACTTCATTAAGAAGGGTGATGATCCTAACACAGCATATGAGAAGGCAGCTGGACAGTATGGCCGTGTTGCTGATGCAGTTAAGATTATTGATCCTAGAACAGATGAAGAGGTTAAGTAAGGAGGACGAATATAATGGCATTATTTGAATCATATGAGAGAAGAATTGACCAGATCAACGCTGTACTTAACAGCTATGGTATCTCATCTATAGAAGAAGCTGAGAAGATTACTAAAGATGCTGGTTTAGACGTATACAACATGGTAAAGGGCATTCAGCCTATTTGCTTTGAAAACGCTTGCTGGGCTTATACTGTAGGTGCAGCTATCGCAATCAAGAAGGGTGCTAGAAAGGCTTCAGAAGCTGCTGCAGCTATCGGTGAAGGTCTTCAGGCATTCTGTATTCCAGGTTCAGTTGCTGACCAGAGAAAGGTTGGTCTTGGACATGGTAACCTTGGTAAGATGCTTCTTGAAGAAGATACAGAGTGTTTCGCTTTCTTAGCAGGTCACGAATCATTCGCTGCTGCTGAAGGTGCTATTGGTATCGCAGAGAAGGCTAACAAGGTTAGACAGAAGCCACTTAGAGTTATTCTTAACGGTCTTGGTAAGGATGCTGCTAAGATTATCTCAAGAATTAACGGATTTACATTCGTTGAGACAGAGATGGATTATGCTACAGGCGAAGTTAAGGAAATCGAAAGAATTGCATATTCTGACGGACTTCGTTCTAAGGTTAACTGCTACGGCGCTAATGACGTAACAGAAGGTGTTGCAATCATGTGGAAGGAAAATGTTGATATCTCTATCACAGGTAACTCAACAAATCCTACAAGATTTCAGCATCCAGTTGCAGGTACATACAAGAAGGAAAGACTTGAAGCTGGCAAGAAGTACTTTTCAGTAGCTTCAGGTGGTGGTACAGGTCGTACACTTCATCCAGATAACATGGCAGCAGGTCCTGCTTCTTATGGTATGACAGATACTATGGGACGTATGCACTCAGATGCCCAGTTCGCTGGTTCATCTTCAGTTCCTGCCCATGTAGAAATGATGGGTCTTATCGGTATGGGTAACAACCCTATGGTTGGTGCTACAGTTGCTGTTGCTGTTAGTGTACAGCAGGCTGCTGATGAAGGTAAGTTCTAATAAAAGGCTAGTATTCATGCTGTTTAGAGAGTTTTTAGAGAAATCTAAAGGCTCTCTTTTTGTAATACTCTAACATTACAACAACTATAAATGAGCTATGAGGTATAACACATGATAGATGAAAAACAGATACTTCCATTCAACTTCTTTTCCTATGGCGGCACTTACAGCGGCGACCATAATGGAATGAGATATATGATTAAAAGGACAGGTAAAAAGCCGGAATTTATGCTTGATGCACTTGTATGGAGAGGTCCATTTGCATCAAGCGCTGTTAATCCGGATGATATAACCACAAAGCAGTTTGAATATTCCGAAGAGGGCAGAAAAGAAGCTATCGAATGGATACAGAAAATGTATGACGAAAGAAAAGATGAATGGGACAACGCCCCATCCATCAATCAGGCAAAAAGATATACAAAACTGGTAAATACAGAAAATCAGGAAAATTAATAAGAATTATTCTGTGGTCTGGTTGTATATATGAACAGAATTACATATATAATACATGCAATTACAAGCTTCATTAAAAGTAGCAGAGGGTAGCTTATATTTGCAAGTATATCAGGAATAAGCAGAGTTATAAGTTTTTCGGATATTGAAGCGGTTGCAACAGATATTATGCTTATACTTGCAGGACATATAATATTGTTTACCACATTTGCCTTAAAACAATAAGAAAGCCTTAGCTTCACATAGCTTAGAAGGCACACGATAAAGTTGCTTATTATAAGTCCGTATATGTATCCTGATATGCCGATATGGGGAACAAGAACAATAAGAAAGCCTATTCTTATAAGAAGTCCTGTTATATTGGCGGCACATGTAAATGTGGTTTTATTAATTCCATTCAGTATACTTGACAGACTGACTTTGAGATACAGAAATGGACAGACACAGGCAAGCAGAGTGGTGTATGTGTATACATCACTTTCGCCGAATATGATGGCACCAAGTCGGCTTATATACAGAACAAATAACACAGAACACATAATTCCAAGGTGCATACACAGCGTAATGGTGCAGGATATTGTATTTATTATGCCATCCGAGTGGTTAGCTGAGCTGTCCTCCGATATTTTAGGAACAAGCATAACTGCCAGCGAATTAGTTATTGCGCTTGGAAACATAATAAGAGGCAGAGCCATTCCACCGATTATGCCGTAGGTGCTCACAGCATTTTCATGGCATAAGCCATACAGCATAAGCTGAGCTGGGATAAGGATTGCCTCGCCGCTTTCAAGAAGATGTATAAGCAGGCTGTTTAAGTTTAGAGGAATTGCATACAGAGTTATTCTTTTTGTATACATACAAAGTGTACGCATATTATTTATAAACATATTGGATAAGGTATCTTTACGGTATCTTATCTTTTTTGCGTACAATAATATAACACAGAATAAAACAGCAGACAGCTCGCCAAATATATTACCGTACAGGGCATCATATATGGTAAGTTCGCCGGAGCCTTTAATAAAGGCATAATAATATATGATAACACCAAGAATTCTTACAAGCTGCTCAATAATCTGGGATATGGCGGGTATGGCGGTTGATTTGCAGCCATAATAATATCCGCATATACAGTTGTGCAGGGCTGACAGAGGAATTCCAAGCACGATAACCTTTATAAGACTGGCACAGTAAGCATTTAACATAATACGTTTGGCTATTGTATCTGCAAATATATAGCACAATGTCGAAAATGCTATAGAAACCGGAAGGGATACGCATATTCCGGATATAAGCGGTTTGAGGCTTTTGTGATAAGCGGCTGTAAACTTTGATATGGCTGAATTAAAACCGATGATGCATACCGAAAAGGCTATTCCGCAAAGCGGCATAATAAGCTGCAACATTCCCATACCATAAGCACCAATATGCCGGTTAAGAAATATCCTGTAATAAAAGCCGAGTATACGGCAGAAAAGTCCGGCTGCGGTAAGAATTATAGTTCCTTTAATAAGCGGATTTTTGATGGATTTATTCATATATGACCAGTTAATAACCATATCTTTATTCTTTAACATATTATGCTTTAATTGAATATAATATGATGTAAGTATTAAAAGGTATTTAGGTGTCAGTCGGGTCATAAGTTTTTTAACTAATGCAGATATGAACGACTTTCTGACATTTGGCATAATATTAAAAATATAGGGGAAAGTGCGAATATATGCACGGAAAGGGGAGGTATGTTATATCTTGATAATGCGGCGACTACGCCGGTTCTTCCAGAAGTGCGTGATGTTATGTTGAATTATATTGCGGATAATTATGGCAATCCGTCTTCCATATATAAGATAGGCAGAATGAATAAGATAGCGCTGGAAGAGGCAAGAAAGATAGTAGCAGAAACTATTGGTGCGGCTTCGGACGAGGTATTTTTTACATCAGGTGGAACGGAGAGTGATAACTGGGTGCTTGAATCAGCGCTGACAGGCAGCCAAGTACACGATACAACAGGTGGCAGCAGTGGTAAAAAAGGTCATATTATAGTCAGTTCCATAGAACATCCGGCGATTATGAATAAGTGCCGCCAGCTTGAAAAAAGAGGATATAAGGTAACTTATGTCAAGGTACATCCAAATGGAATTATTAATATGAATGACCTTGTATCACATATCCAGTGTGACACGAGACTTATATCAGTTATGCTTGTCAACAATGAGATAGGCACAATCCAGCCAGTAAATGGAGTGTGCAATATAGCCGCAGAATATGGCATACCGGTTCATACAGATGCGGTGGCGGCTTATGGTCATATTCCTGTAAATGTTAATGAACTCGGTGTTGATTATCTAAGTGTGAGTGCGCATAAGATAGGCGGTGCTAAAGGTGTTGGTTTCCTTTATGCAAGGTCTGGAAATATAAGTCCGCTTATATGTGGTGGCGGTCAGGAACGGGGGATGCGTTCCGGCACTGAAAATGTAGCGGGTATTATTGGACTTGCAACAGCCGCCAGAATATCACAGAATAGGCTGAAACAGCGCATACAGGAGGAAATGTCAACAAGAAACTATATAACAAACAGAATATTAAGGGAAGTAAAAGGTTCAGCGCTTAATGGCGATTATAAATATAGAATATCCGGTAATATGAATTTCAGATTTGATGGCATTAACGGTGGTGAGCTTGTGATAATGCTTGACAAAGATGGAATATGTGTATCGGCAGGTTCGGCATGCCACGGAAATCTAGGAGGACCATCCCATGTACTCAAGGCAATAGGGCTTGACGATGAGGGCGCACAGTCATCAATAAGAATTACACTCAATCATGGACTGACAAGGAAGCAGTGTGATTATTGTGTGGAGTGTATAAAAAGAGGCGTGAGGGAGCTGCGTGAAAGCGCAGGCTAGAAAAAGCGGTCAAACACAAACAGAGAACAGACAGGGGCAGTCAGAAAAAGCTGATTGTCCTTGTCGAATTGCGAGGTGTAAAACACGGGTTCAGTATGGTAGAATGAGAACAACAAATCGTAGTTTGTAACGAAGATATTTGCAATGAAAGGAATTAAGATTGAGTTATCGGGGATTGCAATAATACTTTTAGGAATTGCTGTGACAACAAATAATTTTTGGGGATATGTCCTAGGTGTTCTCGGATTTGGCATCGCTGTAGTTGGCTGTTTTCTAAAAGATAATCACTGATAACTTCTTGTTTGAAAAATTGAGAAATCGTAAAATTGAAGAAAAAAGAAATGCACAGTTCTTAGCTTATCGTGAACTGTGCATTTTTGTAAATAAATACTTTTAATTAGCCGATTACGGCATCCTCTGCTGTAAAATGTTCCAGAGAATTTTCTTTTACCTGAATGCAGATATAAGTAATTCCAGAAATATCGGATGCAAAAAACTGACGCTTTGCAGTAGGTGCGATTTTTAGCCAGTCTCCAGTTGAAAGGCTAATTTCTTCTCCATCAATTATGGCTTTGCCGTTACCTGAAAGAATTCCATAGATTTCTTCATTTTCTTTATGAGAATGAACAAATGGGACA